>Ga0207663_10000094_pt1 | contig 41682 bp, 61 predicted proteins | sample LARL53metaG_FD_184346 | JGI IMG/M metagenome (GOLD analysis project Ga0207663, IMG submission 184346) | Corn, switchgrass and miscanthus rhizosphere microbial communities from Kellogg Biological Station, Michigan, USA - LAR L5-3 metaG... | ecosystem: Host-associated > Plants > Roots >...
GCTTGTTCTGAGGGAGATCCAAGGCAATGCCACTGCCGCAACCGCTGACGAGAAGTGAGCATTGGCGATGCGCTCGCTGCGGAACCGAGGTCGAGAGAACACGCGCCAGTTCAGCGCGATAACTGCGCATATCGCGCCTGGTGGAATTTTAGGGAGGGCCGTGACAGAAATACGAGACAACCAAAACCTCATAGAATGGGGCACTCGGATTCGGTGGGCTCGCCTGCATGTCGAGCCCAATCTCGCGAAGTTCGCGCGCCTAATTGGTGTACCTCGCTCTCTCCTAGCTGAAATCGAAGCTGGCATTTCACTGGCGATGCCGGATGAGATGGAACATATCTGCCATAGTCTGCGGATCGATGCGGCTTATGTGTTCCAAGGCCGACTTTCCGGGGTCGATCCTGAGTTGGCCCAACTGCTAGCGAGATACCACCCAGAATTGCGAGTGCATTAAAGCTGGCGGGTGACGCGCTAGGCGCGAGAAGCGCCCATTATCGCGCGCCACTCTCGCCGGACCGGCGGACGACACAGCCCGCCGCCGTCGAACACGCCGCGCGCATCTGTGCATAGGCAATCGCGCAACTGTCACGCTCGCTCATCGCCGCATTGGCGGTGCGTGCCGCGTGCCGCGCCCAGGCGATCAACTGGCTGATCGTTCGGTCGCCGGTCTGCGGCGGCGGATGGAGTTGCACCTTGGTCGAGCAGTAAGGCGGCAGGTCCAGCGTCTCGGGCGACAGCACATGCGGCTGCGCCGTGCATGCCACCGAGGCCAGCAAGGGCAATACCCACCTCACCGCCGCTTCGGCGCCGGCAGTGGCGCGCGCAGCGCCTGGTTCACGTCGCTCTGCAAATCGCGCAGTTGTTGCCGAAGATCGGCGATTTCGCGTTCGTCCGTCTCAAACCGCAGCCGCAGCACCTCTTTCCGCTCCACCTCGCCGCTCATCGCGTCCAGATCGTGCCTGATATCGTCCTGCCTATCCTGCAACGCCACCAGCTTGTGGCTGTTCTGCCAGGCAACGGTCACGAACGCCCCGATCATCGTTGGCAGCAGCGCCGCAGCAGCCGCGAGAAGCCAGCCGTGGCGGCGACCGTCGTCAGTACCGGCCACATCACCTCACCTCGACCCGACTCATGCACGCATCGAGGACGCGATCCAGAAGTGCGGAACGCTGGGCCGTGGAGTGGCTTTCGAACCACAGAAAACCAGCGTTAATCGCCAACAATACCAGGAACGCCGGCGGCAGAGCCGTGAGAACCTTGTCGGCGAGCGACGCCACAACCCCACGGTTACCACCGGCGTCGGACATTAGGCTTTGGGCGCCGGCGCTGGTGGCAGCGGCATGCCGGCATCGAGGCTTGGGTCAACGCACACGTAACGCCAGCCAAGCCCCGGAATGCCGGCAACTACCCAGAACGTGCCGGAAGGCGGCTTGGTCGAGGGAGGCGTGGCGCCTCCGGTGGGGGGCGGCGTCCCAGCGGTCGGTGGCGGGGTTGGCACTGGCTGCCCGGACACATGCGGGGGAACTGGTCCGCCCGAGACGTGCGGTGGACGCCCTGGCGGCGGCCAGATCGAACCAGGAGGCGGTGGAGCGATCGGGTTGGTCGGCACGATCGGCTGGCCGAACGACGGCGGCGGCCAGATGCCCGGCGGTGGTTCCGGCAATGTGGAGCCTATGGGCGGCAGGCCGCCCGGCAGGCTGTTGTCGATGCCCGGCTGGTCACCGGGCAATTCGTTGTCGATAGAGCCGCCACCCTCGCGTACGCGCAGAAAACCTGTTACATATGGCATATGATTACCCTCCGTCGGTTGCAATGATCGAATTCGCCCTCGTCGTGATCGGCCTGTGCCTCGCCGCGGCCGCGATCGCCATCAGCTTGTGGCTGCTGCCATTCGTGCTGCTGCTGGGCGCCGTGACGGCCGGGCTGTTCGCCCTCGGCACACCGGTCGGCATTGCTGCCGCGGTCGGCATCGCCGTCGTCTGGCAGTCCTGGATGATCTGCCGGGAGGCGCGTCACCTCTGGTCACCTGTGCCGCCGAGAAGCCCGCCACCGACCGCGCCAGCCCGCGGCAGCCTGGCATAGCGACCGGGGATCGAGAACATCTGCGGCGTCAGCCGGGCGCCCGCACGGTCGCCGAAGCCGGTCGCCGTCTCCGCGGCCTGGCGCTGCAAGGCGGGCATATCGATCATCGTATCCCGCAGCTTGCTGGCGAACGGCACGCGCGCCAGCAACCGATCGATCCCCTGCGCGAGCATGGTGGTCGCTGTGCCTGACTTGTTCGGCGTCTGGCTGGCCTGCAGGCCGCGCTGCAGATAGGCCAGATCCTTGATGTCATCGATCGGCAGCCCGAGTTGGCGCAACACCGGCTCACCCTGGCCGCTCAGGTGCCGATTGACCCGATCGATGAATCGCTGCGGATTCATCTCGTAGGCATTGCCGCTGTCGCCAAACAGGATCTTTTTCATCGCCGCCTGGCGCACGTCATCCAGCAGCCCGGAGTTTTGCCCGGTCTTGCTGGTCAGGTGGTCGATGATGTCCCGCAGCGGGCCGCCGGCGTCGAGGTCTTTGGTCGAGAACATCGCGTCGTAGACCTGTTGCCCTTTGAGCTGGCCCGACTCCATCTGCTGCATGAACTGCGCAGCGTTCTGGTTCTTCGGGTCCCAGAAATCGCGCAGCTCGGCGTTCGACTTCCGGGCATCCTTGAGCATCTGAATGCGCTGCGGGTCGCCGGTGATCTGCCCACCGTTCACCGCATTGTCTACCGACTCATCCAGCTTGCGCTTCATCTGGGTAATCAGCCGGAATTCCGTGCCGCCCTGCTCTGACTGATCGAGCAACGTGCTCAGATCCCGCCGTGCGCGTTCCATATGGCCGAGGTTGAACGGCCCCGCGGTCAGATCGTCCATGATCTGCTGCGCCCGCGTCGCCTTGGGCATGATCCCTGGCGTGTCCGAGACCTGCGCGTTGATATCCCCGAGCGAGGTTTTCAGATCGGCCACCGTCTGCTGCGGGAAGGTGATCGGGTTCGGCAAGCCCGCCTCGCCCTGCGGCGTCAGCCGCGGGAAGGCCGCATAGGCGATGTCTTTCTTATCGGCCAAGTCCTTGCCGGCAGCGGCGATCTTGCCGCCGATCGACTGGCCGAGCTGTTCGGTGGTTTGCGTGCCGCCGGTGGCGCGCAATGCCGCATCGGTCAGCTTGTCGCGCTGCATCTGGTCGAACGCCAGCATTTCCTGCCGGCCGCCGCGGGCGCGCAACAGGTGTTCCCGCCACAACGCGCCGGCGTCCATGGCACCCTGCCCGCCGGTCAGCGGCACGTCCTGACGTTCGCCGCGCAGCAGCATGCCGGCGCCGGTCGGCTGGCCGGACAGCGCGCCCTTCTGTTGCTTCAACAACGCATCGGCCTGGTCGGCGATCCGGGTATTCAGCGTGCGCAACTGACCGACGGTGAAGCCGGTCGGGTCGATGTTCTCATTGTCGAAGATCTGCCGGCCCGTGGTGGTCAGCATCGCCGGCGTCACTTGGTCGGTGTCCGCGGCATCGATCCCCGAGCGCATCATCTGCCCGGTGCCGCGCCAGGATCGCCAGAAGCTCGATGCGATCCGGCCGCCGAGCGTGCCGAGGCCGCCGAACGCCGCCGCCATGGCGATTTCCTGCGGCGTGGTGGCCGAGCCACCGCCGCCCAGCACGGCGACAGTCTGGCCGGTGCCCGCCTCGGCAGCGCCCTGCGCGGCGCCCTGCGTCACCGCCTGCGCCACCGCGCGCACCACGCCGGGCTGTTCCAGCGGGGCAGTCAGCTTGCTGGCGCCGGACGCGGCAAGGATGCCAGCGCCGGTCTTGCCGGTCGCCGTCACCAGATCCTGCACGTCGAAGCCAGGACGGGCGACGTAGTACGGTTTGCCCTGGTAGAGCACCACGGGATTGCCGTGCGAGTCCGGGCTCGCCTCGGTCACCTGGTTCGGATAGGCGGCCAGCAGCAGCCGCTGCAGTTGCTCGGGCCGCGCCCCCATCAGCAGCCCTTCGTGCAGGTTCTGCCGCGTCTGCAGCCGATCCATGTCGGCCGCCTTGGCCTGCCCCGGCAGTGCCGGCGTGGCGATCGGCTCGGCCCGTTCCAGCGCCTCGAAACCACCCGTGGCGTTGAACAGGTTAGGCTGGTCGGGGAAGCTGAATTTCGGCTCGCCGGTTTCGGTGTCGCGTCCCTGGAACGCCCGCACCGCGTCGGCCGGCAGACCGACGATGTTGTGCCAGTAGCGGCTCATAAAGCCGGGCGGCGGCGGGTCGGCCGGGGGAATCGTGTCCGGCGTGAACCGCTCGGCGGTGCCCAGCGGCGTAGCGCCTGGCGCCAGATCGTCCGCCGCGAAATCGCTAACGTCAGCCACCGGCCGGCGCCGTCACGTCAGACGATGAGAGATATTCAAACGGCCTGGCGCCCTTCTTCGGGTTAAGTAGGTTGCGCGTCCACACTTGCTGCCATTTGCCGCCGGGCTCTCTGGCCCAGGAGTAATACGGCTCACCGACCGGATGCTTGGCCTTGTAGCTCGCCTGCGTCGTCTGATCGTCAGGATTGTCCGGTGGCCGGTCGAACACGCTTTGCGTCTTGCGATTTTCATCGAAGCCCTCAAGCCCTTTGTCGGGGCGGCGGAAGCGGTTATTGGCGTCGATCGCGTCGTTGACACGCTGATCGGCGAGCTTGCCGGCGATCGACAGAGCGGTGAGCCGATCCAGCGGGTTCTGTGCGTTTGAGCCCCATTGCGCGATGAGCTGACGCCCCTCCCAATCGCTCTGCGCGCCGATCCCAGGCACATGCACGTCGGTAAACAGGCCGCTACGCAGCGTATCCCAAAGCTGTTGATTGTTCATCGCCGCTTGCTGATCCGGCGTGCCGATTTTGAGCGTCACCAGCGCATTGCGTAGTTGCTTGCCCACCTCGGTATCGGCGATCCAGTTCGCCGGCCCCATCGACGCAGCGATCGGCTTCAACACTTCAATGTCACGTTGCCGCGCCCGAGCGACATCGGCCTGCGTGTTAATGCCTTTCAGCCGCTCCTGGTCGGCGGCCAGCACCGCGCCGGCATGGGTTTCCTTCATCTTTAGCTCAGCCTGTTGCCGCGCCACCTCTAGCTCGCGCTCTTGCTGGAGTCGGCTCTTTAGGGTTTCCGTGTCGATATCTGACTTTCGCTTGCGGTCCTCGGCGGCCAGATCGAGCTGGTATTTGACCGCATCCGCGCGACGTTTGTCGTCAAAGGTGGTCTGGATATCGCGCGCCTTGTTGTCGAGCGCGAGCTTTTGCGTCTCGTAATCCTTTTGTTCGTCGCTCACTTGCTGCGCGGTATGGATGTTCGGCGATTCCGCCAAAGCCCGCAGCCGGGCCGCGTGCGAAGCATCCAGGTCATTCCTCGACGCCTGGACGCTCGCCAGGCCCGGGGCGTCCATCTTCGGCAGCTCGGGCGGCGTCACCAGCGCCGGCGGCAAGGCCGCTGGCGGGGGCGCCGCGGCACCCTGGCCGGGCGTGCCGGCTGGCGGTGGCGCGGTCGCCCCCTGGCTGCCGGGCGCCGTCAGCGCGGCGCCGGCGGGCGGCGGTGCGGCCGTTGTGCCGTCGGTCGCTGTCCGCGGGGTGATCGCGGCGACCTGCACCCGCCCAGGCGCCGGACCACCGCCGCCGGGCGCCCGATAGCCGGGGTAGTAGAACTCATGGTTGCCGATCGTGGTGCGGTTGCCGGTCGCCCAGCTCGGCATGTCGCGGCCGAGACTCTTTTGCAGCACGGGGTTGACGAAATGCGTCGCGCCGCCGGTCGGGTCCGCCGCCTCGCCCGACATGATCGGCCGCACCGCGGTTGTCAGAATCCGCTGGTATTGCTCCGAGGCCGGGTCGATCGCTTCCAGCTTCTTGCGCGTCTCGGGATTGTTCCACGGCTCATAGGCGTTCGGCGTGAAGATGACATCGGTGACCGACTGACCGCCGGCCTTCGCCCGGTTCTTGATGGTCGCCGCCACCGCCTGCTGTCCGGCCGGGCTTTCGCCGCCGGCTTCGCCGATCACCGTGCGCACCGCCTGATCTTCCTCGGGGGTGACGCCTTCCGGCAGGTTCGGCGCAACGAACGGCGTCAATGGCGTCGGCGCGGCGCCCTCGCCAGTCTTGGCGCCCGGCTGGCCAATCCGCGACAGCGCCCCCTCGGCGGCGGCCCTACCGCCCTGGATCTGCTGCAGGATGATTTGCAGTTGTTTCAGCCGCGCCGCCGCGCTCATCCGCTGCACGTCGAGCGCGCCGTATTTCAGCGCGGTATTCGCGCGCTGGGTATCGCGTTGGTTGACCAATTCCTCATAGGCGGTCGGCACCTTGCCGGCGCTTTCCAGACCGGCGGCGAGGATCTGACCGAAATTCCGCGGCGTCGTGCTTGGCCCCGAGTTGGCCAGCATCGACAGCCCGAAATGCAGCAGCGCCCGGTTGCCGACGCTCTGCTGCTGTTCCGGCGTGAGGTGCGCCAGCTCCGGGTCGCCGCCGGACAGCACCATGCCGGCCTGGCCGATGCCCTTGGCCAGCCGCTCAAAGAAACCGGGTTCCGCCGCCGCGGCCGCGTCCTTCGCCGGCGGCGGTGCGGCGTCCGCCGGTGGCGATGGCGTGGCATCCTCGCTGCTGGCGGCGCCGAGATACAGCGACGGCGCGGCATCGGGCGGCATGCCGTCGGGGAAGAAAGTATCGTCCGCGGCGGCGTCGAGCAGTCCTGCCATCGTCAGCCTCCGCGCACCAGGCCGAGCAGGCCACCGCCGGGCGCCCGCGGCTGGAACGGACCGGGCTGCAGTCCGAGTGTCGCCAACGCCTGCCGGCGCGCCTGCAGTTGCTGCAGCAGTTCTTCAATCGAGGTAAAACCCTCCCCGCGCGTAGCCTGCCCGCCGGCGGCCTGCAGTGCCTGTTGCTTCTGCTGCTGCGATTCCCCAAGTTTGGTGATGTCCGAAACGTCGGATTTCACCTCCTTGGCGGCTTTGCCAACCTTGTCCCAATTCCAATTATCGAACCAGCCGCTGTGACCGCCAAATGTCGCCGGATCCGACATATTGGTAAACGAGTCGGTCAGCGCCATTTCATCCGGCGTCGCCGGGGTAATCTCAAAATCCCAGCCGTTGTTCGTGCCACTCATTGGGTTTTCCCCAGCAGACTCGCTAGCCCGCCCATTTCACCCACCTCGCGCGCCAGGTTGTTCATCGGCGCATGCAGTTCACGCACCACCAATTGCATGCGCGCCCGATAGTCATCGAACAGCGCAGGGTGAAACTGCCGCAGATAGGCCGCGCGTTGCTCGCCCCACCAGGCGCTGCACCGGGCGCACTCCGGGGCGTTGGTGACGTGTTCATACACCCGGCAGATCGGCGCCCCGACGGCGCGCAGATAGGCGAACACGTCGGCATGCGTCCAATCTTCCAGCGGATACCAGAACTCGATCCCGTCGGGACACTCGCCCGAGCGGAACGGCTGGCGCCGCATATCCACCGCCTTGACGCCGCGGATCAGCAGGGTGTTGCCGTCGGCTTTGATGCGCTCGTAGAGCGGCTGCATCAGATTGGCGAAACAGCAATCGTACCGCGCCACCAGTGGGGTGCGTTCCTCGCCCATGTGGCGCGCCGTCGGATGCGCGCTATGCGGCAGCAGATCGGTCGGCATCCCGTGCGCGGCGATCCAGTCGCTCACATTGCCCTGCACATGCACGAAATGCGGGTAGAGCCCGCGCACATGCGCGACGATTTCCTGCACCTCGGGCAGTAGATCGCCGGTATCGAGGTGATAGGCGGTGATCCGGTCGGCGTAGTCGCGCAGCAGATAGGCGCAGGCCAGCGAGTCTTTGCCGCCTGAGAACGACAGCGCGATCTTGCTGTGCCGATCGAACCGGGTCACACCCGCACCGCCTTCCACAATACCGGCATCAGATGCGTGAAGATCAAGGCGTATTCCGCGTCGTTGTCATACAGCCGGCGGAACAGCGCATCGTCGCCGTCGGGCGCCAGTAGCCTTGTCACCTTCCAGCCGCTCGCCGCGGCGAGCGCGTCCATGCGGTCGAACGGAATCGCCTCGGCGAACAGCCGCTGGCGCAGCAGCCGGTTGTCGCCGGACAGCCGGGCATAGTCGAACACGAACAGCTCGCCGCCGGGCGCGGTGATGCGCGCCGCCTCGGCCAATGCCCGGTTGATCGGCTCGGCGTGGCACAGTGCATACAGCAACATGCAGCCATCCACCGCCGCATCGTCCAGCGGGATCGCGTGCATGTCGGCCTGCAGCTTTTGAAAACCCGACGGTGCCACGGCAAGCTGAAAGGCGTTGTTGTTGACCAGCACGAAATCCAGATCCGGCCGTCGCGCCTGCATCAGCCGCGCCACTTCGCCGAAGCCGCAGCCGATATCGGCCCACAGCGTGCCACGTTTCGGCGCCATGAAATCCAGCAGCCGATCGACATGCGTCGCATCGGTCGGCGCCAGCCGATAGCCCTGCAGGATCTTGATGTCTTGGCTCAAGCCGTAGCGCGAGGCTTCGGTCAGCATGGCTTGGGGAATGGCGCTCATATGATGACCGCCGCCGCCCCGGCGATGCTGGCCGCCGCGCCGACGCCGCCGGCGATCTGGCCGAACATATTGGACGGCGCGGTTTGCGTGCCGCTGCTGCTGGTGGTGGTGCCGTAGGGCGTGGTGCCGAGCGCCTGTTCCAGCAGTTGCTGCATCTGGATCGGATAGTTCCACTGATCCTGCCACTGCGACGCGGCGAGGTCAGAGATCGCTTGCGATTGGCCTTGCTGCGCCCGCCCCGAGGCTTCCAGCAGACCGGCTTCCTTCGCGGTCTGGTCGCTCGACGTGCTGGCGAGCTGCGGCAGCAGTTGCGTCGCCCATTCACCGCCGGCGAGGTTGGTCTTGCCGAGGTCCATCGCCCGGCCTTGCGCGGTGTCGTAGCCCTGTTGCAGCAGGCCGCCGACAAGTTGCCCCTCGCCAAGCGCCTCTTGCGACTGCGCGACGCCTTCCTGCACACCGAGGCGCGAGCCGCCGAACGCACCGACATTGCTGGCGTTGGCGCGCGTCGCGCCGAGCGATTGATTGAGCGCCTGGCGCATTTGCGTGACGGTCGGATCGACCACCGCGGTCTGGTAGGGGTTCATTAGGCTGGCGGTGTCGGTGTTGATCTGCCCCGTCGAGATAGGTGCGGCGCTGCCCATCATGCCGGTGGCGACGTTCTCCGCTGCCTGATAGGCCGGCGCGGTGGCGCCCTGCATGGTGCGGATCGTGTCATACGCCTGGGTTTGATCCGCCGACATCGGCGCGATCGTCGCGTTCGGATTGGCCTGGTAGGGCCGCGCGGCGATCGATTTTGCGTTCTCGTAGTTGTTCTGCCCGGCCGCATTGACCCAGGCCGGCAGTTGGACCTGCTGGGTCTGCTGCGTGGTCGAGGGGCTGCCGCCGCCGCGGGCGATCTGGAAGTCCGTCAGATAGGGCGGCCGCCATCCGTAGCTCATGGCATCCTCACTGCGGCAGCGATTTAGTGAACAGGATCGAATGCGGCAGCCAGCCGGTGCGCCGGCCGACCCGTCGCCATGCGCTGCGGCCGTGCGTCCACATCAGGCTGCAGCCTTCCTCCCGCGCGAACGTCTCGACCCGCGGCTGCATCGCCATCAGCGCGTCGAGTTCGCCAGCACCGACCAGGATGTTCAACACGCGGCGTTGCGGGAATTCCAGGATCTGCGTGGCGGCGATCGCGTTGCCGTCCGACCAGATCTGCGCCCGGCGCTCGCGTGCCAATCCGATCAGATCGTCCAAGGTCATCAGCGCGCCGTGCTCGATCAACGCCTGATTGATGCCCTGCACCAGTTTTAGCTTCTCGGGCGTCATCGCGGCACCTGGACCGTTTCCAGCGCGCCGGCATCGTCCACCGTCACCCGCCAGGTCGCGCCACCGGGGGCGATCAGCAGCACCGCCGAATAGACCGGCTGCAGGGTCACGTCGGCCTTTTGCGACAGCGCGTCGGCGAGTTGGCGCATTTGGTCGGCCGGCGAGCCGGACAGGCCAGCAGGGAACGGCGCGGGCGGGCGATAGGCCATCAGCGGCGCCCGCCGGCGCGGGTAATCAGCCGGGTCTTGCCGAGCGCGAACGGCCCGTCGGCCAGCGCCTCGATCCGCATCCGGCAGCCGCGCGCCGAGAACCGCACATCGGTCAAGCCGCTGTCGTTGCTGATCGGGAAAATTCCGGTGTCGAATTCCGGTCCGTTCATTTCCTCCCAGCCGAGGAAGCGATAGCCGACGGCGTTTTCCGGCCCGACGAAATCCTGTTCGATCTGCAGCACATGCAGCCGGTTGTCGGCCCCCTCGGTCAGCGTGAAATCACCAGTTTCCACATAGATCTGCCCGACCCGCGAGGCGCCGTCGTCGAGCCAGCCGTATTCGTGCAGCACGACATGCCCGGCGAGGTCGCACATCACCGGGCGCAGCATGGTGCCGCGCACGTCGCCGGCGGTGCGCGATTGCTGGCCGATGATCCATGGCGTGTTGGCGTCGCCGTAGTTCACCCCGACATAGCGGTTGCATTCCTGCGAGCCGCCGTCAGGGAAATAGAACCATTGCTCGGTGAACGCCGCATTCGGCACGCCGAACACCCGGCCCACCATGTCCCTGTTCATCAGCGAGAACAGCCAGTCGCCCACCTCGGAGGCTAGCGGCGACACGCTGCCGTCGTATTTCCAGAACGATTGCTGGCCGATCCACAAGGTCACGCCGCCGGCCTGGGTCATCGCCCGGCGGCTGATCGGGCCGCAACCGGCGGCGATCTTATTGATCCCATAGGCGTAGGGCGGGCCGAGATATTTCAGCAAATGCAAATCGTTGTCGGTCCAGATCAACACCCCGGACGGCACCCGCAGCGCATTCAGCGGCCGGCCCTCGGTTTCCATCAGCAGGTTGCCGGCGAGATTATCCACCGCCGTTGCCCACACGTCGGGATTTTCCTGATCGCACCAGGCGATTTGTCGCGAATTCCCACCAGAGCCCAGCAACACGACATGCCGTTCATCGGTCACCACGACGCCGGCATTCGCCGCCGGCGCATTGGGCACCACGGCGGGCAACGTGTCCGGCGTGGTCGGCGACCAGCGAAACAGCCGCTGGTCTTGTGTCGGCACGATCATCAGATCCTCGCCGAACAGATCGAGCGACCACATATCGCCGAGCAGCGGCGAGATATCCGACACACCGATATTGCTCGGATCGCGCGCCGTGCCGTAGGCGTCGGCATTGTAGTCGCCGCGACCATAGCCAATCGCGGCACCCGGCGGCTCCAGCGGGCCGACCCCCGCCGGGGTGATGTCGCGCAACAGGCTGAATTCGAAATCCAGCGCATAGAGCTTGTTGTCGGTGCCGAACGCGCCCCACCGCTTGCCGCTATTATCGTGCCAGGTCAGCCCGTCACGCCCTGGACCGTCCATCAGGACGCTCGGCAGCGCCGCCGAGCCGCCGACCGGGATCAACTGGCCCGAGCGCCAGCGCATACCGTTCATGTCGAACCACCGCCCGGCGCTGACCGACGGCGTGGCGCCGCGATAGATGCCGGGGCGCGGGAAGATCGGAATGCGCCGGCGAGCGGCCATCAGTTCATCCCGCGCATCGGCGACCGCAACAGCGCCGTCGGTGCCGCCGCCGCCGACGATGGCTGCGCGATCCCCGGCGGGCCGGCAAAGATGATCTTGGTGGCCGCCAATAGCGGATTGCGCACATCAAACGACGTGCTGCTGCCGGAAATCCGTCCGGTGTGGCTGTGCCCGCCGGCATAGTCGGCCCAGATAATATGCGAATGGTTGCCGTCGTTGGTGGTGGCGATGTTATGCGCGTGGAAGCCTTGGGCATCGCTCTGCGTGACGTACTGGGTCCAGTTATACGGCGTGCCGGGCGACCAGCCACCGCCGGTGGTCGTCAGGTCGCTCCTGACGTAGCCGTGGCTATGCTGGCCTTGCCCGTCGGTGCCGCCGCCGTGCGCATGCAGACCATCCACCGAAGTCCAGCCGGTATGGCCGTGATCGGCCACCGCATCGATGGTAATTGGTGCGGCTGGGAGGTTCGCCGGCTGCAGAGTCTGCAGGAAGTAACCAAACTTATAGCCTAACCCATATCCCGATACTAAGCCCGCCGAATCTGTCGTGCTGCCGACGCCGGCGATGACACGCCCCCTCGTATCAGGCACCGCGAAGTTGTTGATGCCATCGCCGCCATACATCGTGCCGATGATGGCGAACAGCTTGGGATGACTGGCGATCGAATACAGCGTGCCGTCGGCCAGCAGCCAGCCATAGGGCGCGAAGGCGCCGGCAAAGTCCAGCATCGCGCCGATCGGCATCGCCGCGCCGAGCAGCGCGTCGATCAGCGCCAGATCGTTGTTGAGTTTCGCGCCCCAGGTGTCCCGGCTCGACCCGACTTCGGGTAGGGTCAGCCCCCAGAACGGCGTGCTGCTGTCAGCCATTGTCCGTCTCCACCGCGCGCGGATCGGCAACGGTTTCATTGTCAGCGGTGCCGCGTGCAATTGTCTCAAGCCACGCCTGAACCTCTACCATGCGGCGCGCCTCAATGCCCTTGAGGTCGCAACGATGCAGGAAGGTCAGCGCGAGTTGCGCGAGCTCCTTTCGACCGGTCATACCGTGATCCCGCGGGCGGTCATCACGTCTTTTACATGGGCATAGATCAGGTCGATGTTGGCCTTGGAGACGAAGGCATTGTAGTGCGCCAGGAAGGCAATATCGCACTGATTGGTGTTTCCGCCCGCCGCACCGCCGCCAAAGGTGTAGAGCGTCGCGCCGCCGGTGATGTTGCCCGCCGTGCCCCCGGTCGCGTTGGTGTTGTCGGTCAGGTTATAGACGAACGCAGCATTGCCGCCGCCGGCTTCCCAGGCATAGAACTTGAACACAGTCGTCGTCCCCGCCAGGGTCACCGCGGTCGGACTAGCCACGCCCGCCGCTGTGACCTGCGTCTGCACACTGCTCAAACTCGGCACGACAGAGCCTTGCGCTGCAAGGGACGCAAACGCCCCCGTGCCTCCGGCAACGAACCGCGCGACACTTAGAAAAGTCTGCGCCGGCCCGTTCCCAGCGATTGCCGTCTGGATTTGGCTGACGCCATAGACGCAGTGCCCGTAGTTGGCGCTCCAGGTCGGCCCCGGACCAAAGTTGGTATAGGCACCGCCAGCCGTTATCACGTTTTGCGACAGTGCGAGACTACCGCCCCAGTAGGACCATGCGGTAATGCCGGCGATTGTCGGCAACGGCTTAAACAGCGGATTGACAAAGGCGGCGCCGGCCAGTTGAACAGCAGTGGGCATCGGTCAGGCTCCCGTGGAGAAATCGCAGCTATCGATCGCCGCCTGGCACGCATAGAGCGCAAGCAGGGTCGAGTTATGCGCGCCGCCGCCACCGCCCCAGATGTCCGGAGGTGCGGACCCTGTGCCGTGCGCCTCACTGTCGGTCAGCGTCTGCTGATACATCGCGCGCGGATGTGGATTGGCGGTTACGGCGCACGCATAACCATCACCCGCCCGGTCGAAATAGAAGTAGTTGCTGGTAACCGAGCCGGCCGTGCAGGTAATCGTCGGCTGCCACGGCGCAGCGAAGCGTGGCACCGAGCCGTGAAACGGCATGATCCAGGGATCGACCGCATTGTTGATGCCGGTGTTGGCCTTGAACGCCACATTGCTGCCGGTGACCGACCATTCAAACTCCATCTGTCCGGTGCCGGCCGGCCAGTTGGAGACGACGGTCTTTGGCACGAGGATGTCATCCTGATCGGCGCCGGCCGCCGTCCGCGTGGTGTCAACCTGATAGTAGATATTGCCGGTCGCGCTGTCTCTGCCGACACGGAAGACGCCGCCGTTGTTGTTTGGCACGAACGTATTGCCCAACTGAAACTGAATCTCGCCGCCGAGACCAGCCCAGCCGTTGGTGCCGATATAGAACCGTCCGCCATAGCCGTGACACTTGACCGGCCACGTATAAGGCAGCGGCACCGTGAGGCGCGATGTCGTGGTGCCGGTAACACTGAAATCGCGCACCAGCGGCAAATCTTCCGGGTCCCAGCCGAACTTGTGCATATTGGTAAACCGGAAGGTATCAATAAGCCCCATGTTATGCGCCAGCGCGTAGCTGCGCTCGAACGAGGCGGCGTAGGCGTGCGCGCCCATATTGAAATCGGCGTTGGCTTCCGGCGACGGCTGACTGCCGGCAGGCAGTTGATATTGCGGGCCGCTGTTCGAGGTCGCCAGCACGATGTCCGGGACTTTTGTCCAGGCACGTATCTTGTTAAGCACTGACAGCATGATTTGCAGCCGGAACGCCCAGCCGTCATTGCTGGCAAAGTTGATGATAACGAGGTCGGGATTAAGGTCTTGGATATAGAGCAGCCACGCCCGCAGCGGATCGGTGTACCACGATCCAGCGTTGGGACTGGTCGGCACGGTGTCCAGGTTGCTCCACCGCTGCCCGCCGATGGCGCGGTTGTAGTAGCTGATGTTGACGCCGGGGTTCTGGTCGTGGATCGCCCGTTTGACGCGGACATACAGCATAGCCGACGAGGTGAAGCCGTTGCTGTCGGGCGAGGCCACGCTATCGCCGGTCATCACTACGACGGCGCTGCCGGCGCGGCAGGCGGTGGTGAACTGAGGACAATGCTTGCGCGCGACCAGGGTGCGTTGCACCGAGCGCGGCGGTGTCGGCGCAAATGGCGGGATCGGCCAGCGCCAGACTTTGTTATTCCGTAGCGTGCCGTTGCCGATCATCACGATATTAGCCGCAGCGACGCCGAGCGTCGGGCAGTTGTAGACCTTGTTGATCGCGATCATCCGCTCGCCGGCAGCTTGCGCGGCGGCGATACAGTTGTTGAGCGGCGTGCTGTCATCAGCCACGCCGTCGCCCACCGCGCCGTAGCCCTGCACAGGGTCACGCAACGGTGGGATCGGGTAAGTCCCGCCGCCGCCACCGCCGCCTGATCCCGTGGCGTGATCGACATAATCCTTATTAGCGGCCTGATTACCCACGGTCGGCGCGCCCGCCGGTAGGTAGAGCGGGCCGCTCATCGTGCCGCCGGTTCTTGCGATATAGAGCGCGTCAGCGGCAGACTTGCGCAGCGCGTGATTGCCCGCTGTCGCGTCAAACCCAAGCGTCAGACTGGTCTGCACCGAAGCACTGGAAATCTGCACTGTGCCATCAGTGCCGACGCCGGCGGCGATGGCGCCAGTCGGGTCGGTCCAGGCGTATTGCAGCCCGGCATAGCGTGGATCGAGTGGGCCAAAGATAATATCGTTGACAGTGAGCGTGGGAACCGTCAGCGCGCCGGAAAAGTTGAGTGAACCGACATTGAGCGTGCCGGCGATGGCGCCGCTATTGGCGCGAAATTGTGACCAGGCGAGCGTGCCGTCGGCGGTTATGCCGCCGGCGACGGCGCCCGTTGGATCGGTCCAGCCGTATTGCAGCCCGGCATAGCGTGGATCGAGCGCCGCCCAATTGTCACCCGCAACGGTCGCCACCTGGATGATCCCGCTCGGGGTCGTGATCGAAGTCGTGGCGTTCAAGGTGGCAAGCGTCGCTGTGCCGCCCTGAATGGTGGCGGTCGCAAGCGTGGCGGCGGTCGCCGCCAGCGCGTTGATCTGCGCTTGCCCCCAACGCCAGGTGCCATCTACACCAATTCCGCCGGCGACTTGCTGCGTCGGATCTTGCCAAAAATAGGCCAGTGTGCCGAGCCGCGGATCGGCGGCGCCAAAGCTATCGCCGCCGGCATCCGTCAACGGCCCGGTCAGCGTCCCGCCGGCGAGCGGCAGCATGGTATCGGTATAACGTTTGGTGCTGGCGTGCTGCGGCAGGGTCGGGTCGGCGTTGAGGCTCAGCGCGCCGGACATCACATCACCGGCCTTGAGCACGAAGTTGGCAAGCTGGTTGTTGGTATTCTTGATAATCGTGTCGAGCGTGTCGGCGTTCTGGTTGAGGTGGTCCCCCCAGATATCGTCATCGGCGCCGGTGGTCGGCTTTTTCAGCGCATAATTCGGCGTGGTGGTGAACCCGCTCATGCCGCCTGCCTTTCGGTCCACGGCGGCAAGTCCTGTTGCCAGGTGCCGGTCTCACACGGGCCGACTTGCTGCCAGGTTTTCACCAACGCGCCCTGCAGGCTGAAACTGATCTGCGTCGCGGCGAAGAACGTCAGAATGCGATTCGGTCTAGCCCACAGGCTGAAACTTATTTGCGACATCGCCATCGGCTGCAGGATGCGCGTGGGCAGCGCGGCCGGGACGAAGCTGATCTGCGTGGCGCCGCCGGCGGCGCGCAATCGATAGGCAATGGCGCCCAGACTGAAACTGATCTGCGTCCGTCCCGCCACCGCCCACAGCGCCGCGGGATACGTGCCGTAACGCTGCAGACCGTATGGCCCGAGGCCATAATGGCGTGGCGCGACCGCCATTCAGATCGCCTGCACGGTGACGTTGTTCACCGCCAGTCGCATGATGTCGCCGGTCAGGATCTGCCGGCTGATCGGCGTCACGCCGTCGGCAGGATCGACCAGGGGACCCCAGTAGAGTCGATTGCCCGCGGTCAGCGCGTCCCACAGTTCAAACCAGCCGACGGTGCCCCAGTTTGCCGTGGCCGGTGACCATTCCATGGTCAGCGTATTGCAGGCCAGGTCGGTGCGGCCGACCACCAGCGCATAGGGCGCGCTGCGGCGGGCGTAACCGGATATATTGACTTCCAGACCGCCGAAGCCGGATGACGGCAGCGAGGTGGTCAATCCGGTGAAAATCGTTGTCGGCATGGTGAACGCGGCGAAGCCGAGGGTGTGACCCAGCACGCGCTGGCGCAGGTAATCCGTGGCTGATCCGGGCATGGCTTAGAATCCCCGCACCACGGCACGCAGCGGCGCGCCGCTCATGTCCGAGGTGACTTTCCAGAGGTTCGCCGCGGCCACGGCGCCGTTGAAAGCGCCATCCATCTGCGTCGCCACGTCGTCGTCTTTCTCAAACATCGCGCCGTATTTGCAGACCCCGAACAAATAGATTTGGTAAAGCGTATCGAGCACTTTGTTGCTGCTCTGCGGCTCACTGAGCGCCTTCGGCTTGGCATACCAGGCCATTTCGACGATCTGCGGCTGCCAGGTCCGATTGGGCGGATTGGGGATCGCCGGATGCGGCAGGAATTCGATGCACGGCCCGACGATGCGATAGGCCCAACTCGGACCCGCGGCGTGGCAGCCGCAGTCCGGGCCACCGGCAAGCGGCCCGGTAAAGTGATCCTCCATCGACAGCAGATGGCCGCACGGCTTGAAACGGATCGACTCGGCGGCGATCCAGTCATCCGGCAGGGTGATGAAGTTGGCATCGATCGCCTGGTCACCGCGCACCACCATGCAGCGCGCGCGCAGCACCTCGGCGATTTCGGTTTCCACCATGGTCACCCATGACGGGATCAGTGAACCGATATCGCGACGGTTGAGCCACGCGGTTACATCGCTCTGCAGTTGGGCGTAGGTCGCCACGGCTCACGCATGCGGCACGAATGGACCCGGCACCGGCGGCTCGGCCGGCACCGACGGATTCGAGGTCGGATCATCGACGTTGGCCGGCACATGCACCGGCGCCGGCGGCGCCGGCTCGGAGGCGGCCGCCTCGGCCGCGGCGCGGCCCGCCTCGGGATGCACCTTGATGATGTAGATCGGCAGGATGTCGGGGAAGAACACCGGCTGCTGCAGCTCGATTTCTGCCGGGTTGTCGCTGGTCGCCACCGGCACCGGGCTCGGCTTCATCAGTCGGTTGTTGTCATCGGACATGGGGAAAGCTCCTTATGCGAGGCGGCCGCCGCCGTCGGTGCGGAAGAACCGCGCGTCGCGGCGCGACAGCCATTTGAGCAAGGCTTTGCGGTCGCGGGTGATCCCCAGCTTGTGCAGTCGGTTCCAGATGACGACGGGGATTTCCGCCACCTGGCGCATGTGCCGCTTGCCGTGGATATGCCGATCGTAGAGCGACGCCATGCGCTGCGCGTCGCGCACCACGTCGCGCACATCCTGCGTCTGGGTCAGCAGCGGCAGGCCAGTTTCCGCGTCGCGCACCAGCCGCGTGCGGGTGCGGCGCAGCGGGTCGGCGGTGTCGAGGATCAGCCCGCGCATCTTACTGATTGAGGTCCCAGACGCAGGCATGGGCTTTCGGTGCAGTCGGCCGCAGGGTGCCTTCGAACACCACGCCGCCCTGCGTGTTGTCGCCCGATTTGCCATATTCCTCATCGATGAAATCGCGATTCGGCAGCGGCGCGAGCTCGATATAGTCGGGATCGATCAGCTCCATGACGTGCGCCGGCATGTAGCGGTCGGGCACAAGGTCGATCGGGCCGAAATCCGACAAGAACACGCCGACGGCGCCGACTATAGTGACGGGGGACGGACTAGTGGCCTGCACGACGCTCTGCGCCACGATCGGATTGCCGGTGCCGCCCTGCGACATCTTGGAGAACCAACGCTTAATACTGGCGCTCATCAGCGCAGTGCGCGGCTTGCCGCCGGCGTTCCAGGCGCCCTGGATCGCGTCCTCGACCATATCCAACGTGAGGTCGCGCAAGGTGCCGGCGGTGTGCGCGTTGGTGCCGTTGCCGGTTGGGAACGCGCCGGTGCCGGCGCCGACGCTGCCATTGCTGCACCAGGTCTGGAAGCCCGCCATGGCGCGCGGATCGGCGATGGTCTTGATCGACTCGCCGGTCAGCGCGAGTTCCAGGTCGCGTTTCAGTTCGCGGCCGCGCAGCACGATCTGGCGGGAGAATTCCTCCTCGCCGACCTGTTCGACCACGCGCAACGTGTCCGACACCGCGACGGTGCGCGCTAGGATTTGACAGACGTTGTTTAGGCGTAACGGCTGTTTGGCCGGTGACATCGCCGCGGTGAAGCCTTCCGGCTGGGGAACATTGGCCGCGGGATAGAGTTCCTGCACCAGCCATTCGGTGGTGACCTGATCGGCGCCGACGCGCGGGCAGAGCGACACCATCGGAGTCTCGATCGGATCGATTTCGTAAATAACGCTGGCCAGATCCTCCATCACGTTCGGCGCGGTGGTTTCCATGTAGGTATTCGCCGGCGCCGCCGACATCACGGGCAAAGCCATATCGCCACTCCATCGCGGGGCGCGCCGCCCAACGGGCGCGCGCGCGGTTTGAGGTCAATGGGGAATTCGCGATGGCGCGACGCCGGATCGTGGCGCTGCCGCGCTTGGTGCAAGCACTGCGCGGTCCGCATGACGAGGCGGGAAGTCGGGTCCGATCAGCGACGGCACGGCCGCGCCGTTGCTTGGTCCGTTGGACTGCCCCCGGCGACTACAGCGGGCGTTGCTTGGTCGCCGAAGCGACTGCCATGTCCCGCCGATCAGTCATCCAGAAGCCGAAAACAGAGTCGCGTCAATTGTGCGCTTTGCGCGCCGCGCGGATCGCGGCATAGGCCGCCACCGCATTCTGCTGCGTCGGGCGTTGCTGGAAGGTGCGCGCCACGTCGCCGTGCTGCACCGGCTGCGGTGCCCTGCCGTTGCCTGACACATTTGGCACGCGCGGCGCGTCGCCGCTGGTCTGCAGCAACCGGTCGAACGCCATCGCTTTCCACAATGCCACGACATGCTTCGCCTCGGTGACGTTATCCATTTCCGCGGCGGTGAATCCCTGACCGAGCGCCCAGGCGCGCATGCGTTCCTGGAAATGCGCCCGCGTCGCGGCGTTCTCCCAGCCGGGGATTTCCTTCACCAGCATCTTATGGCCTTCGGCGAGGTGCTGCTGTTGCTGCTGGCGGGTTTCCTGCGCCTGCATGCCCTGCAATTGCGCCAGCCGGGCGCGCTCGGCCTGTGCGGCCTTCCAGGCAGCGTCTTGCCGTTGATATTCCGCCGGATCGGTCGCCGCCAGCTTCTGCCAGTCCGGTTCGGCCTGCATCTGCTGATCGAGTGCCGCGATCTGCCGCTGAATCTCTGGCACCAGCACCGGCATCATCTGTTCGATCGCCGCTTGCCGGTCATTGACCTGTTTGGCGACCGCGGCGAGCTGTTGCGCCTTTTTCGTGTAGTCGCTCGCCATCCGCACCGCGTTGGTGAGCTGTTCCGGGGTGAAATCCGCGCTGCGCCCGTCGATCGTCAGTCGAATCGGCCCAGCTTGCGGTGTCGCCTCGCCACTCGCCGCTGGGGCGGGTTGATTTTGCCCCGCCGGCGTCCCCTCGGCCGGGCGCGGCGCGCGCATCGTGGCGATCAGCTTGTCAATCGGGTCATCGCCGGCGGCAGTCGCCGCGACGGCGCCATTTGGCGGTGCGGCGTGGCCGTTGCTGGCCGGCGGCGCCGGATCGGACGGCGTACGCATCGCCGCCGGCGCGCTGACCGGCGCCGTCTGGCGTGGCGGGGCGGCATCCGCGCCATTACCCGGCGCTGCCTTGCGCGTGCGGCGCAGTTGCAGATGCGCGCCGATCGCGTCGCGCTCAGAAATCCCGCCGCGCAGCCGCGGCGACTGCCCGAGCGGCGGCGGCTGTACTGGCGTGACCGCTGGTGTGCTGCCCGGCGCCGCAGCCGGCGGCCCACCTGACCCACCTGACCCACCCGAACCGCTGGAGTCGCTCATCCTGTGCCCTTGCTATTCATGCGCCTGGCTCTGCTGCAGCACCGTCGCTGCGCTCTGCCAATTTTCCACCGTCGCGGCGAGGTCAGCGCGCAGATCCAGCACCGCCAGCACCCGCAGCCGGGCATATTCGCGCGCTTCCAGCGTCAGCCCGCGCAACGCGGCATCGTTGTGCCGCATCACCTGTTCGTCCAGCGCCTCGCGCAGAAACGGATCATTCAGCAGCCGCTGCGCCGCGGCGGCCGCCTCGCGGGCGTTCTCGGTGCTGATCTGCAGCGCCATTTAGCGGCCCGACGGCATCGGCCCCGCCGGCGGGAGCATGGCGCGATTGGCCAGCGTCGCCCCGGCGAGGTTGCTGCCGCCTTGGGTCAGCGCCCGGCGCATCGCCAGGATGCTCGCCGCATCCGGCGGCGGGCGCGGCCCGGCACCACCGGCCGGGCCGGCACCACCCCCCACCGGCGGCACTGGCGCGGTTACCGGAACGCCAGGCGGCCGCGCGGTGGGGATAGCCCGTCCGGGTACGCCCCCGGACGGTACGCCGAGCGCCGGCGGCGGAGGTGCAGCCATCGGCGGCGGCGGTGCGGCAGTCTCGGCTGGTGGCGGCACGAACAACGCCTGCAGCGGGATCTGGCTGCGGAGCGCCGCCTTGAATTCAGCAATGTCAGGCAGCGGCGTCTGATTGACCGCCGCGGTGGCGTAGGCGTTCACCCAGGCGGTGACCGCCGCCTCGGCGCGGCTGCGATCGTCCTCAAACGCCAGTTTCAGCCGATCGGTCTGCGCCTGGCGCTGATCGTCCACGATCGACGCGGCCAGCTTGTTCTGCTCGACCTGGGCCAGCACCTGATCGGTGCTCGGTTGCGGCGGCGGCGGTGGTGGCGGCTGCCAGTTCGGCGGCAGCTCCTTGAAATACGTCACCACGTCGGAAATCCCCGCGGTTTCCGCCATCCGCGCCAAGGTGGCGCGGTAGTTCGGCAGCCCGACGATCGGCGTATCCAGCATGCCCTGCTGAATCGCCGGTGCCAGGATCTGTTCTTGCTTGGCGGCGATCGCGCTCAACATCGCCAGCCGCTCGGCCGGCGTGCCTTTGCCGCCGATGTTCACTTGCACATCCCACTGCGCCGACAGTGCGCGCGGATCGACCGGCACCCATTTGCCGCGGATCGACAGCACGTTCGGCCGGTCCTGGTGCTTCGCCATCAGCCGCAGCAGCCCGAGATAGAGCGGCGCCAGGCCGGTTTCCGCCAAGGTGCGGGCGATCATGTCCAGCCGGTCTTGTGCGGCGCCGGTTTGCGCATCCACGGCGAGCGGCGTGGTGGATTGCAGGCTTTCCGCGGTCAGCCCCTGCGAGGTGCGCGTGATCCCAGTGCGGCCTTCGCGGATCGCGTCGAGCTGTTGCATCACGATCAGCGCCTTGTCGCCGACGAACGGCTTGGCGAGCTCTTGCACGGCGCCCTGTTGCGTCACCCGGATGATCGAGCCGATCGCGGTTTGCCTGACATCCTCGACATAGGTCTGCCCGACGGTGACCACGGTGCGCGGATAGAGCGACTGGCCGAGCGCATCGAGCACACCGCGCATGACGCGGGTTTGCGTGCGCTGCAGATCCATCACCATGTCGGCCTGCGACATGCCGATCACCCGCCCCGGCTCGCGATACGGCGTCATCGCCGACAGCGGGATTTCGTCGGTGCGATCCCAGCGGCACAGTTTGGGCGAACTGCCGAGCGCGTGGGTGTGGATCAGCTCGGCGACGTGATCGCCGTCGGTGTCGAGCTTGATCCAGCCTTCGACATAGCGCACCAGCGCCATCGCGCGGTTTTGCCCCGGCTGCGCCACCCGCCAGGCATTGCCGCTGGCCGGATCGCGCGCCACCGCCTCGCGCCGCAGCCGCGGCGAGATTGATTCCACCGTTGCCGCCCGCATCACCTCATCCTCGGGCAGTCCGGCGGCGATGAGGTCGGAAGCGGGGAGGTCCCGGACGTGAAACACCGCCCGCGCGGTGTCCACCTGATCGGCGTCGGCGACGATCCACACGCTGGCCGGATCGACACTTTCGACGATCGGCCAACTGCGCGCCGAGGTGCGCGTGATGCGGGCGCCGAACAGCACCGGCGGGCCGCCGGCCTGGAAATACGCCGCGCCTTCCGGCGTAGCAGCGAAGGCGCGTTGCTCGGACGGCAGCATCGGCCGCTTGACGATGCGTTGCGCGATGATGCCTGGCTCTTGCAGCAGCGCGGAAAGCTGCGGCGCCAGCAAACGATCGCAATCCTCAACGCGCTGCGCCCGCCGTTCGCCCCATCGCCAGCGTATCCAGCCGACTTTGCGCGTCAGCGCGTTCAGGATCGCATCATGCAGCACCAGCCACCCTCGATTGGCGGTGAACAGTGCCCAATTCGCGTAACTCGTGGCCTGCCGGGCGAGTTCGGCGTGCAACTCGCCGAGTTGTTCGTTGTCGCTCACGGTGGGGATGAATTCAACGGGATGCTCGACCGCGGTAAACACTCGGATCAGGCTCGGCAGGGTCGCCCGGATGGTGTCGCGCACCACGGTCATCACCAGTTGCGAGCGTCCGGGTTCCTCGCCGCCGATCTTTTCCCCGCGATAGTAGGCCGACGCGGCGATCCGGTCGGCCGACAGCCGCGCGTCATAGCTTTGCGCCGCCTCGAAATACGTCATCATCGATGCCTGCACGTCGGCATCGGTGACCGCCAGACGGTCAAAGATGATTTCTTGCTGCCACGGCACGCCGGCCGGGGCGATGAACGGCTGCAGCCCGGCTTGGTAGTCCTGCAGCTCATCGGGCAGTGCGTCGAACGCATCCGGCAATGCCACGCGCGCCGCCGAGGCGGTGCTCAGGGTCAGTTTGCCGGCCATCATCATCTGCTGCGGCTCGCGATACGCCGGTGGCGGCGCCAGCGTGTGCAGATCGAGTGAACCGGGCGACAACAGCCCCTGCGGTGCCGGCTGTGCGAGTGGTGGCACGAAGGCGGTACCGCTCATCGGTTAAAGTCCTTCCATGCCGGCGTCACCAGGAACCGCTGGCGTCTTGGCCTTGGCCACCACCAGAGGCCCCCTGGCCGCCACCGCCAGTGCCGCCTTCGCCTTCGCGGCCGAAATCGCCCCCGCCGTAGTTGCGGTTGGCCATCGCCATCTGGCGGAAGAATTCATCTTCGGCGGCCTGCGGCGAGACGCCGGGATCGGTGATGGTGCCTTGCGCGAGCTGCGCCAGATGATCCTGAATCATGCGTGGATCATTCCACAGCGGATTGCCGGCACTGCCAATGATGCCCAGCGTCTGCGGATCGCTGGTGCCGTAGGCGTTCTGGTTCATCGCCGTCGCCCAGGCATTCGCCGCGGTCCGCGGATCGACCGGCATCTGCGGCGGCTTGGGCGTCACTGGCGCCGGCATCATCGGCGCACTGCTGAGCAGCGACATCGTTTGCGAGGCTTGTGGGTCGGTCGGCAGCGGCGTCAACAGCCCGACCATCACGCCCCTGCCTTCACTTCGAAATCGTTGGATTGCGCGGTGATGCCCGAACGGCCGTAGACCCACAGCCGGAAATGATAGCTGTCGCCGACCGGCACCGCGTCGGCGGTCAGCAGCAACGTGCCGTCGGCGTCCATATCGACCGCAACCGGCGCGATGAACGACTCATCGATCGACAACACGATGCACTCGCAGGTCGCGGTGATCGGCTCGATATGCCCTTCGGCGACCACGGTGACGCTGCCGCTGCCGGTCACGTCGGCCACCGGATTGATCCACAGCTTGTAGGCCGGGGGCGGATTGTCCGCGGTGAAGCCGTCGGCCGGCGGATCGGCGGCGTTCGGATCGTCCACCAGCCGCACCGAATAGCCTGGCGCCAGCGGCAGCCGCAGCAGCCCGACGCCGGCGCTGCCGAGCGTGCCGCCGACGCGCGCGCGGTAATCGGGATAGCGCCAGCCTTCGATGTAGGTGCCGTCGCATGGCACGTATGACGTGTCCTCGGGCGGTTGCTCGGTGACGATGGTGCCGGCCGCTTCCATGTTATGCCTCCCGCCCCGGCGTCTTGCGCCATTCGTAGAGATTGTCGCGGCGCCAGGCTTCGCCGTCGGCGGCGATGGCGCGGGCTTCCTCGACCCGCGCCGCGTCGCTTTCCGGCCGGTCGCCCGAGCGGATCGCCGCCTCGCGTTCATCGGCCCAGGCGCGCACGAATTTGCCGAAGCTCGGATCGCGCGCCAGCAGCTCAAAGATCGGCTCGCCATCCAGCGCCTGATCGAACGGGGAAAACAGACCGCGTTTAGCCGGCATCGGGCGCCTCATCATTCAGACAGACATCAGCCGGCGCGATATACTGGCATTCACCGCTGCAGCGCAGCGCCGGATGCTTCCAGCAAAACGGTTGATCCTGCATCGCGGCGACCAGCCATTCGACCTTCTGGCGCGTCGCTTTGTCCGCGCGCCGCACCGCGCGATACGGCACCAACCTGTCGAGCGGTCCGTGATCCTCATAGATGATCCGCCTCAAGTCCTGCGCTATCGATCCACCAGCCAGATCACCAGCAGCACGATCAGCACCCACAGCACGAGGGAGAACAGCACGCCGGTTAGCATGCCGCGCACGCATTATTCCATCCCCCCGATCACACGCCGGATCGGGGTTTTCGCGTGCAGCATCGGGCCAAGCGACAACGCCATGCCGGCCGGCGCGAAGGTCAGGCAGAGCGCGTCACCACTGTCCGGCGAGGCGACGCCGCGACTGCGCAACTGCGCCTTGCTTTCCACCTGTAGCCGGCCGTCCGACATGAAGGTGGCGCGCGGCGAGGTCAGATCCTGCCGCAGCTTGTCATCGCGCGGCAGGGTCACCTGGCGCGATTCCAGCCACTCGCGCACCTGATACCAAAGCTGATCGCGCATCCGCACAAAGCGGCCGGTGACGCTCGGCACCTCGCCGACATTGAGCCCGAGGATCGGCAATTCCTGTTCGGCCAGGCGGTCCACCACGCCGGCGCCGATGCCGATGACATCGATGACGATCAACGCGGGGCGCGCGGTGTGCGGCAGTGAGTCGTATTCCGCCTTGATGACCCCGGCCAGCGCCATGGTATCCAGCCCCGACCAGCGCCGCGGCATGTCGGTGACGCGCGTGCCGCGACGCTTGATGAGAACGCTTTCGGCGCTGCCGAAGCGCGCCACGTCAACCCCCCAGATTTCCGCCGCACCCAGATCGAGCGCGATGTCGCGCAGCATCGCGCCATCGACCAGATCGGCCGGGATCAGCGTATCGGCATCGGCGAGCGGAAATTCACCGAGAACTCTGACCCGGTAGCTGTTGGAATCCTCGCCGTAGCGATTGGCGATTTCGTCAACGAAGTCCCGCGACACCCGCGGGCTGTCCAGGCACGACACCCGCAAGGTGAACCAGCGGTCGCGTTCCAGGTTATGCACCCGCCAGAAAAACCCGGTCGCCCTTGTTGGGTTTCCGCAACACAGCGTCACCGCACCCGGCGTGCTCATCGAGCCGCCCGCCGCCTCGAAGGTTTCATCGCTGACGCCCGAGGCTTCATCGATCACCAGCATGACATTCGGCGAGTGGATGCCCTGCAGCGATTCGGGATTGTCGGCGCGCGAGGTGCGGGCGGTGACGAAGCAATCATCCGGCGAGCTTTTGAGTTTGATGCGGTCGCTATCCACGTCGAACAGATCGGCCCAGGCTGGCGGCAGCAACCTAAACGTCGCGCGCACGTCGCCCATCAGCGCGTCGTGCAATTGCGGCGCCGATGGCGCGGTCACGCCGACCTTGAACGGCGCGCGTGTGCAGCAGAACCAGCAGATGCTGCTGGCCAGCCACACCCCTTTGCCAACGCCATGACCCGAACGCACCGCGATGCGGCGGTGGCCGTGCGCCAGCGCGCGATTGGCCTGTTGCTGCCATGGATCGGGCGTGCGGCCCAACACCTCGCGCCAAAACGCATTCGGCTGGCGGCTGTAGTGATCGACGCAGATCGACCAGGGATCGCCGCTATCGGCGATGAGCTGTGCAACGGGGGTGTAGCCGTCAGGCATCGGTGCCCGTCATGGCCCGCGCCAGAAGCCACCGCCGCCCAGTCCGCCGAACAACACCAGGACCAGCAGGATGACCAGGACCAGGCCGATGACGCCGACGCCGCCCGAGCCGTAATAGCCGCCCCGGTAGCCGTACCACCCGCCACCGCCGAACAGCAGCAGGATCACGAGGATCAGGAGGATGAGGGTCATGCTACCATCGCTGCATGCCGGCGCCGATCCGCGCCCGTCCTGCGTCCGTGACTTCCCCGCGCAACGCGCCTCGATGGCGCCCGCAGGAGCGCGTATGCCCGCTGTTGAGGTCACTCGCCGCCACCACGGCATCGACGCCGCAATCACAGCGACAGCGCCAGCGGATGCGCGCAGTGCGGCGCGGGCGTTCTGGCTCAAGCGCCACCAGCCGGCCGAAGCGTCGCCCGGTCAGGTCAACCCGCACCGGCATCACGCCGCGGCCTTGCCGTAGCAGCGACGGCTACACTCGGCACAATAGGGGCCGAGGGCCATGCTGCCCGCCCGACTTGGCACGCGCGGCGCATCGCACACCCGCCAGGGCCGCATCGACAGCGGAAACTGGCAGCCGGTGCCGGGAATATCGACCACCTGTACCGCCGGCAGCGCCACCGGCGCCACCGCCCGCTTGCGCGTGGCGTCGGATTTCCAGCGGAAAGACGGCGGCGGCCCCGACGCCGCGCGCTCGGTGGCTCCGAGGTTCGCGCGCGGCTTCGGTGCGGGGCGCGCCGCCCCCGCGGCAACGGGGCGGCGCCGCGAGCTGGTGGTGACGGGTTTCGCCTTGGCGGTCTTGATCGGGTTTTCTCGCGGCGGCAGCGCCAGCCGGCGCGCCAGGCCGATGATGACGCATTTGCTCACGCCGAGGCGTTCGCCGATCTTGCTGGTGCTCAGTCCTTCGCCCCACAGGACTTCCACCTTGGCGACGAATGCCGGCGGATGCACATGCCGGTAGCCACGCTGCCGGATGAGTTCGGTGCGGCACGCCATCGAGCAGATCAGCGCGTAGCGCGAAAACGCCGGCTGTTTGCACACCACGCAATGGCCGGTTTGCGTGCGTTTGGCGGTGCTGCAGGTGATCGAGCAGAATTTGACCTGGCCCCAACGCAGCGGTTTGTCGCAGCCCTCGCGGCCGCAGCGCCGAACGGGCGGCGCCTCCCCTGGCCCCTTGGCGGTCGGCTTCGCCTCCCTGGCAACGACGGACAAAAATTTTTCGCGGGCGCGGATAGGTGCGCGCGTCAACGCCGGGCCGGGTCCCGTCGGCGGTGGGGGGGGGCGAGCCGGGGCGGTCGCCGTGGCGTTCGTGGTCGGCGACTGGTCTCGCGGCATGCGATTCCTCCCCTAGTCTGGCGCTTTCGGCGGCAGTGCCGCTTTGATCGCGCTATTATCGCCGTTTTGAGACTGACCTAAGTCGTTGATCTGCAACGCTAGGCCGCCTTGGGCCGTGGCGTCAAGAGTGATACCCTCTTGTGACCGAGGCGAATCGCGCCGCGTGGCCAGCAATTCCGACATCGCCGAGGCGGCGAGGAAATGGCCGATCGCCGCGCCGCCGGCGTTCGCCGCACCGAGCTCGATCACGTCAAACCGCGGCGCGGTGTAGGGCAACAGCGCCTCGGTCATCGCTTGCCAGCGGTCCAGCGCCTGCAACCGCGTGCATCCGGTTTCCTTGACGATGAATGCAATTGCCCGCGCCGCGCCCAGCTTGACCACGTCATGCAACGCTTCGGCCGGCGTCTTGCCACGGCTCGCGAGGTATTCCGCGGTGCGCCTCGCATCGTCGCGGATCTGGTGGCGCACGCCGGGCTTGAATCGCCGACCATCGGCTGGCGCGGCGGTCAGCGCCGCGGATCCGTCCGGCCGCCAATCGAGCGCCGTTTGCAGCGGCGCGGGCGGTGGCGATGTTGCCGCCACTGCCGCGGCCGTTAGCGAGTCCGGACCCGCCGCATGCGATTTCTTGTCGGCACTTCCCGCAGTTATCGGCTTTTCGTCAGCCATTCCCCGAGCTCCACGCTAACAAAAGCGTCACACCGCCGAGCGCAACGATCGATCAGACGGTGACAGATAAGCTATTGATATATCTCTTTCTATTTTCGTTTGTCACCAGAGTCACCAGAGTCACCAGTGTTTTGTTGCGCGGACAGGCGCGCACGCACGCGAATATATAGACTCCCGCGCCCCGCGTGCGCCCGTACGCGATAGGGCGCCTCCGAGACGGTGACATTGGTGACTCTGGTGACAGCCTATGAGATATCAACGGGTTAGCGGATACTTCGTTCCGCAACCGAGCGTGACAACGGTGACAGAATTGCCCGCTACATGAGACAGGCGAGACAAACGACCGTTGCCGCTCAGTGCAGGCTATCAACGACGATGGGTGCGGGGCAAGGGCAAAAGAAATGCCCCGCACCATGAGCGCGGGGCATTTGATCGCAGCGAGACTCGGGTTTAATCGGCGGCTAGCTCGGGCTTGCCAGCGGCGCGCCAGCCGTGAAACCGGGTGACCATATCGCAGAACGGATGCCAGCCGCTTGGCTCATGGCGTATTCCGCAGAACGGACAGGGTGCGAGCCTTGGGTTATCAAGCCGCGCCTTGAACTGGCGCCAGTCGATTTCCTCGCTCATCACACCGCCTCCCTAATACGCGACCATTGCGCCATATCGCGCGCTTCGTCGCCACCGCGCTTGCAGCGGTCACAAAAGCCCGACTCAAAGCCCGAGCTCTTGCGCCCGAGCCACACCGCGGGCTTGCCGCACTCGTGGCCATAGGTGCCGTGATTCGCGTTGTGACAAAGTCCGTCGGTCGCATACAGATTGCTGGCCATCACACCGCCTCCCGTTCGGCGCTTTTCGCCGCAAGCTGTCGCAGCGCGCGCACAATGGCGTTGCCAATCGCCACACTGGGAACATGACAAACGATAGCTTGGCCGGGAATGTTGTGATGCACCTGATAATTGCCATTCACGCCGGACAAATATATCGCGCCCGCAATCTGACGTTTTGTCATCACACCGCCTCCGCATAAATCGCCATGTCGCCAACGATCAGCGAGCTCGCGACCGTGGCGATGCAATAAAACCGAGTGCACTCGCGTCGCTCGCTCGGGCTGGCCAGATACCAGCCATTGCCGGACGGGTCACAGCACGTCGTGAGATAAAAGCCGAACGTGCCGACATATCCCGCGTGATCGCCGATTTCGCGTTCGGCCAGCGCGCGCATAAAGCCGACCAGTTCAGCCGGTGCGGCGAACCGTTCGCGCACACTCGGGTTTAATTTGAACACCGCATGCGCGGTTGACAGCAGGGAGTGTTCGTCAAAGCGGATCATAACCATTGCTCCATTGGGTTTCCGATATCCCCAACATAGGGGATAACACGCGGACCGACCATTGCTGATAGCGCATGGCTGATATCCCTAGTTATGGGTATACTTGCGTACGCAATATCCCTATCTTTGCGGTTATCGGAACAACGAAACCGGAGTGACCGACTATGGATTATCAGACTGCGACAATGGCCGATGTCATCTTGCGCTCACTGCAAACGCATCCGTCATGCCTGGCCGATGCAATGGAGCACGCGGCCCGAACGCACGCTGAGGCGGCCCGCGTCATGGTCGCCGACAAGATGGCCAGCAATGCCGCCTTGGGTATGGCGTGCGACGCGCAATCGGTTGTCAATATGATCCAGCAAGGCGATCTGTGCGACGCAACCGTTGCGCGTATTCGTCGCCTTAGCTTCGGCCGGCAGATCATGCTTTTCGGCGCGGCCGCTAAGCTGCTGTGCCTGCCGCACCATTTGGTGCGCGCGATCGCGGATCGCGGCTAATGTGGGATCTATCCTGCCCCAACGATAAGCCGGGCCGCTGCGAAAAGTGTCGGGGCTCGGGGCTGTATTGTTGGGGCGCCGTGGTGAATGGCAAGCCGGAAAAGTCCGGCCCATGCCATTCCTGCCGCGGCACTGGCCAGCAATCGGCCCGCGATATCGCGCGCAACCATTCTTACAACCGCTTCAAAATCTCTCAGATCGCCAGCCCGTAAGGGCTGGCGGCTAACCCGAAAGGTCAAGATTGTGGCTAAGGTATTTTGTGAATGCTGCGGTCAGCAGATCCGCGCCCGCAAGCCGACTCGCCCCGTGTTCAAGGGGTATGACGATTTCTGCCCCGCCGTCGTGACGGCGAAAAACGCCGCCGCGGCAGAGCTCGGATTACACTGGCATTTGGTGGCCGGCGCATCCGTTCTAGCGACACTGCCGGCCGCATGGGTAGCGTGCAAGGTATTCGGCCGCACCAGCAAAAGCCCGCGCGATGTCAGGCTGCCGGCCGCACGATTCTGGGCAAACGGATTGCTGCCGGTCGGCCCGGACTATGCGGAGGAATACGCATGGGAACCGGACGCGCCAGCCATTGCCAGAGCGGCTTAATATCCCTATAACTAGGAAATGAGGAGAGTCAGATGAGCGACAAAAACGACGGCGCAATCAGCAATGCCAAGGCATGGTATGGCGACATCGCCAGATGGCATGAGCTCACACACGATGCCTATGAGGCGGCCGAAAAGTTTATGAGCGAAGAAATGAGTGAGCCGCTTAGCTTACAGGTTCGCTCGGGCTGGCAGAATATCGGCGACACGCTAGAGCCTGGCGAATTCGAGATCCTATTGAGCACGGGCGGCCCGGCTTTGCGCATTGTCGGCAACCTGGACGAACATCGCGAACCCACGGAAGCCCGGATGCAATGGCAGGACTGGGGAACGCCTTGGACGACGTATCACCAGGCCGACGAAGATACGTTGCTGGCCTACGCCCAGAATTTCTATTGGGGAGGCTAATGGCAAACAAACACGCCGCCGCGCGCCTCGCCCGCCTGCGTGTCGCAATTGGCTGGTCGCAGCAATTCGTCTGCAATGCAGTCAATTGCGATCGCAAAACCCTGTTTCATTGGGAAAACGGCATTCGCGACATACCGGCGGAAATCCTCGAATGGGTCGAGGCATGCGCCGCAGCCATGCGGACATTGCCGCCGCCCGACTATCGCACCATACGGCCGGCATCAGGCCGGCCATCACCGGAGAATTGAGCAAATGACCGACTATGAAACCATGCCGATGAATGGCATTAGCGATAGCGACTATTGGGCGGTCGAGGCGCGGTTGCGTGCCGAGTTGCTGGCGCTTTACAGCCTCGCCGATGCCGATCATCCGGAAGAACGTGAGCGGGACAATAAGCAAGTCGGCGACGTGCTCAATAACGCGTGGCACGCCCACATGACGGCGGCCGAATGGCGCGCCGCAGCCGTCCACGAACTGGGTATCTGCTAATGCAACGGCGCGTCGCCGGGGCGCGCCGTTTGCCCTAGCTCTAAATCGTCCGGCTTGGCGCTCGTGCCAGTTTCGAGCTCGATCACCAGCTCGATCGGTAGAACCATGGCGCGCGAGCGCACCGCCCGAAATCGCACATGCTTACCCGACGGCACGGCACCAGGCGCGCGACGCAAAACTTGCGTCCACCCGCCGCCGGTTGCCGCCTCGGGGATGGTGCGCCAGATCGAGCTCTGGAAGATTTCCGCCAGCGCGCGGTGTGAATTCGCTACGATCAGCACCACCGCGCTGTCACCCTCGACTGCGCCCGGCTGACGCACCACCTTGAGCCCGTAGCGCATCAGCCGGTTACGCGCCGCGACGGCGGTATTGTCATCTTCCGAGTCGGCGATTTCCTCGCCGGTATCGCTAAACAGATTCGCCTGAACCGGCCCGCGTTTAGGATTTATCAGCGGCAACGCCGCGCGAATAATCAGATCGCCGAATGTGTCGCTATCGGCCCGCAGCCGATCGACGCGCGAGCTCATCAGCCAATCGAGGCAACGGCGCCATTCGGCCGTCAGTTCGGCCAGCGCGGTGTCGCGCAACAGGATCGTCGGCCGCATGCCCAGCCATTTCGCCAGCCGCGCCGGGTCGAATTCGTCATAGACCGCGACATCCGCCGCCGCCCATAGCGCGCCATACACGTCGGCGAGGCGGGCGGTAAAGCCATCCTCCATCATTTGCCGCCGCGCGGCGGGCAGCACCAGGCCGACCAGTCGCTTGTAATTGTCGGCCAGCCGCTTAGTCAGCGCCGAGCCGATCTGTTCCAGCCGATCGACCACGAACGGCGGGCGGAATACGCCGGCCACATCGGACAGCAGCGACATCACGACGATGCGAGAGGCATCCTGCGAATTCAGCGTCGGCGGCACGATGCTTGAGCACAGAAAGCACGACGCAACCTTGAAACTCGCGCCGCTATGGTGCGAGCCGCCGCGCAGGATCAGCGCGCCGGATGAGGCTTGGCGGATCAGCCGGATCACCTGGTCGCGCCGTTCGTTATCGTCCGATGACTCGATTTCATCGATGCCGATCGGGATGCAGTCATATTCCATGGCCTGCCAGATGCCGGCCGCGCTGGCGTCCGTCACGCTGATAATCCCCGCGCCGGAAAATACCAGCTTGAGCAATTGGTCTTGAAAAATTGTCTTGCCCGAGCCGAGCTCGCCGGTCAGCCATAGATGCGGCCGGAAAGTGTCGAGCCCGCCGCTTAGGATCGCACAGCAGATCCAGCCGAGACAGATCCCCGAATCATAGGTGCCGCGTGACCAGCGGAATGTGTCGATGCGCGTTAGCAATTCGCTGGCGGCGCTGGCGACGAATTGCCGGGAGGTATCCTGTATCGGCAGCTTCGGCAGCGGCCGGCGCGGGATGTAAACATAATCGCCATAGCGCCCGAGCGATGCCATATGCCCGCGGATGAACAGATGGTCACCGCGGTGCATCACCAGATCGCCATCCGCGCCAGGCCAGGCGCCAAGCCCGCGCAAATGATCCTCGGGCGTCCAATAGCCCATGATCGAACAGGCATCGATCATCGAGGCGGCCGCCTTGTCGGTGGCGATGCCATAGACTTCCTGATCGCCGCTCTTGCTTTTGCGCGTGCGCGGATAGCGTTCCTCCAGCCACGCCTCGCCGGCGATCGCCACCAGCATGTTGCGCTGCAGATCGCGCGGCGTGAGGCCGCGCACCATCATGTTGCGATCGATGACCCACCAATAGGATTCGTCATAGCCAAGCGGCACATAGGGGCATGACGGCCCAAGCATCATTTTGGCCTTCTGCGCCCGCACGTCGGCCGGCTGCGCCTCCACCCGCGGCGGCGGCATGCGTCGGCGTTCCAGCCGCGTCACTTTGCGATCGTCGGCGCCTTCCGGCGTTTGATCGTCGTCATCGTCTGCCATCACAAGATCCCGCTGCGCAGCCGCACGGCTTTCGGCGATCCGGCCAGTATTCCATCGGAGTCATCGGCCAGCGCGGCGAACGCCGCTTCCCGCTGGTCGATCGGCGTGGCGCGCAGCAGAGCTTCCAGCATCGCGCTGGCCAGGCCAGCGACGGCGATCAGTCCGGCTTGCAGATCCGGCGCCCGCAGCTCGCCGGCGATCACCTGGCCGCGCCAGTACGCCGCCAGCAAGGGCAGCGCGTGATACAGCCCGAAATCGTCGATCGGGTAGCTGTCGGAAATGTAGTTCGGCACGTCGGACAGCAGCCGCGCCGTCGCCCGGCGCATGGTGTGGCGCAGCGGCGGCCGGCCATGCGGCTGCCGGCTGATGACCAGGCCGGTTTTGTGCGTCAGCCTCAATGCAGAGCGCCGGGCTGTCGCGCGCGGGCCTTCTGATCGAGCAGCGCCTCAGCCGCCAAGGTCAGCGCCTCGGCCCAGAGTAGGGTGTCATCGGCCGGCTTTTCCTTAACGGCGTGGGCAATGGCCTTGAGCACGCCGATCGCCAGCCATTGCGCGCGTTGTTCGCGCGTACTCATGCCGGTTCATGCTGCTGCGCCAGCGCCTGTTGCCCGGCCTGCGTCAGCCGCGCCAGCGCGATCGGAAACCCACTGCGATCGCTGCTGAATTCATGCGTCACCAGGCCGCGCGCCTTGAGCCGCGTGTATTGCTTTTCAATGTTTTTGATTTCCGCATCCTGGCCGTCGTTGATCCGGCGCAGCATCAGGAAATCCGTCACCGTGAGGTCAACCGTCGTGTCGCCGGTCGGCGTGCGGATCTTCACCAGGCGCGCGCCCGCCTTCCCCCTAGCCACTGCTAGACTCCACGGCCGGCTGGAACATATCGGCCGGCGGCGCCGGTGCGGCCGGCGCTGGCGGGCGACCGCGGCGCTTGCGCGGTGGCGCGGCGCCATTGCCGTTGGTCGGCTTGGCGGCGCGCGGCGGCTTCGCCGGCGGCTCGGCGGCGGCTGTCTTGCGCTCGGCAAGCTGGTTCGCATAGCGGCCTTCCAGGTATTCCAGCGCCGACCGCAGCATGCCCATGGTCTGCAGCGTGGCTTCGGGCGAGGCCACCGCTTTGCCGAACAGGATCGGGTAAATCACGCAGTCATCAAGCATTGCACCGATCTTCCCTGCAGATAGTCGTTGGCGTCTTTGTAACCGGCCGGCGGCAGCCAGACGCTGACCGCGCGGCCTTCCGCGTCCCAGTGGCCGATCGCGTCCTCGCGCCCGGTGGTCACCGCATGGTTTTCGCCGTCGCGGTCGGCCACCAGCAGCACGTCGGCGAACGCCTCGGGCAGTTCCAGGTGCGCCAGATTGGCCGATGACACGTACGCCAGCGCCCGGCGGTCCGGCTCATAGATCGCCACCGAAAGCGCGTTCTCGATGCCTTCCGCCAGCAAGATCCGATCGCCGGCCGGCGCCTTACCGAGCCCCTTGTCGCTGGCGCCCTTGGTCAACGGGATGATCCCGCCGCGACCAGGCCCCAAGAGTTTCTTTGCGGCATCGAGCGGCGCCTTGATCCAATCGCGCCCGACCTGGTGCAGATAGGTGCGGTGCGTGGCGATATGTTCGCGGGTTAACGGGTCGAGCACGCAGGCCACCATCGCCGGCAGTGCGCGTTGGATTTCCGAATTCCAGCAACTCTTGTGCAGCCGCAGCGCGCCGAGCTTGGCGTCACCGAGCCGCTCGGGATCGATGCCGCGGCCGCGCAAGTAGAGTCCAACCGGACCGTCCCAGGAAAACGGCTCGGCGTGCAGCCAAAGCCCCTTGCCGTCGGTCGCCCGCTTCTGCGCCAGCGGTACCACCGGCGGCGCCTCGCGCATCGTCGCCGTGGCGCTGCTGGGCGGCCGGCCGTCCAGGTAGTTTTGCGCCCAGGACCAGGCGGCGAGGTGATCGCCACCGCAGAACGCATCGCGGATCAGCGACAGGAACGAGGTGCCGGCGAGGCCGCGGGCGCCGAAATTCTGCCAGCGGCCGAGCTTCCGGCCGGCCAGCACGATGCCCCATTTCGCACCGTCGGGACCATGGCCGATCCATTCGCGGTGCGTCGCCATGCGACTGCCGGTCAGCTTGCCGTCGGGCGCGACCAGGCGCGCCAGCTCGGTGCCGGCCATGGCGAGCTCGGCTTTCACCTGGTCAGCAGAGCGCATCGAAACCGGGGATCACGCTTAACTGGCGCTCCAAGGCGAGCACCGAGGCGGTGGTGATGAAACGCCGGCCACCGAACGACAGGGCGATCAGGCGGCCATCGACGGCGGCCAGATCGGTTTGGCGGCGCGACATGCGTAGGCGGCGGGCAGCGGCACGAACGGACAGCACGGCGCGGCGTTCGGACTCATTCGCGGCGGCGAGATTATCCGAGGGCATCGTAACGTTACCTCCCCCGTTTCCGTGGCTTTATTTGATTTTGCGCTAGGTCAATTCACAACCTGAGGCATTACCAAACAGTGACCAACCTAGGAGTGAGGGCGCCGCACCGTCCAGCACGCGGAACAAGGGTGCCTGTCAGACTATGTCTCAACGGGTGCGTGCAACGCATTATGATCGCTGACGTTCTGACATTAGCAATATCGTTGCTCACGAAACGGTGACGTGCGGCCGCAAAACAGCCTGTTGGTCCGTTATTCACGTTCTGGCAGAACTGGTTCCCATTGCTATTCTGGTCCGATCTATGCGACAACCCAACGTCACAAGACGCTGGATTGGACGCTCATTATGCCTTTGCACGTTGGTATTTATTGGATGGCGCATGAGCGTTGGCGGTTGCAGGTCAGCCGGCCGAACCGGCGCACCGAAACCAAAACGGTCTATGGCGCGCGTGAGGTCGCCGAGGCAGCCGCGGCCGAGTGGCGTGCCGAACTGGAAACCCATGGCCTATCCGACATTCCCGGCAGTACGCCGCTGGCCAACATTATCCGCATGCGCCTGCCGCTGCTGAATCTAGCGCCTGGCACGCGGGAGTATTACGAGCGGCTGATCCGGCTTTATATCGACCGGGCGCCACCGCGCACCGCCGAAGAACGCGCCGCGTGGTCGCAGATCTGGCCCGACGGCGGCGCCGGCGCGAGCTATTCGTTCAGCATCGGCCGGCGGCCGGTGAATAAGATCAGCCTGCAGGATGGGATCGACTTTCAGTACCACCTGATCGGCATGTTTGCCGGCCGGCGCCGCGCCGGCGCGCGCAGCATCGAGGAGTCAGTGCGGCTCTGCATGAACGCGCTGAACTATGCCGTCGCGATGCACGCCATCAAGGTCAATCCGTGGCTACGGCTCGATCGCGTGCGGGCGCGCGATCCCGAGGTGCATGTGCCCAAGACGGCGCGCGAGCTCGGTCAGATCACTAACTTGGACGGCCGCACCGGACTCATGGTGCGCCTGGCGCTCGCCTCGGGCTGTCGCCGCGGCGAGTTGCTGGCGCTGACCTGGGCGCGCGTCGATCTGGACGCCGGCACGCTCGACATCCGCCAGTCGCTCGATCACCGCGACGGGCAGTTCATCCTGCGCCCGCCCAAGAGCCGCGCCGGAATCCGCACGGTCACCCTGCCGGCGCCGATGGTGGCCGAGCTGCGCAGCGCCCGCGCCGAGGCCGCCGTGGCCGCGCTGGCGGCCGGCACGCCGGTCGCCGATCTGCCGGTGCTGCCGGGCGACGATGGTGGCTGGTGGACGCCGAACAGCGCCAGCCAGGCCGCGCGGCGGGCGATGCACAAGGCCGGGGTGCCGGCATCGATCCACGGGCTGCGCCACGCGCACGGCTCGCTGCTGCTGTCCGACCGGATCAATCCCGAGGCGGTTCGCCGTAGGCTCGGGCACGGGGCGATTTCCACCACGCTGAAACACTATGCGCACGCCATGGTGGCCGATGAGCCGGCGGCGGCGGCGAGCATCGGCCGGGCGATGCGGGCGGGCGCCAAGCCATAAGGGCTTGCCGCGACGCGAAATCCTCAGTTAAGCCGTTTGAAACGGTTTAACGGGGACGCAAATGAGCGAGGAAAGTCTAGGTAAGCTGGAGGCATGGCAGATCCGGGAGTTTCCCCGCGATCTGCGCCTCGCCATCGTCGCCGCAGCCAAGGAACGCCAGCAATCGCCCGGCGAATTCGCCACGGCGATCTTCCTTCGGGCACGCGAAGCTGGCTGGTGGACCGACGACGGCGGGCGGGGGTTAACCGTTTCAAACGGATTATCGGCGCCGGCGCCGTCGCTGGTGGAAATTGCCCAAGCCACCGCGGCGATCTCTACTATCGACACGCCCAGCGCGCGCGGCACCACTCAGTTAGGCATCCGCGTCCTCCGCGGCCGGCTCGCGCCCTTGGCGCCGGCCGTTCCGCAGCGCCTCTTGCAGCCGCCGCGCCGAAATGACGGGCATTCCGCCGAAGTCGCCGCCGAGCAAGAACCGCAGCAGCCCATCGACATCGCAGCCGAGTAGCGTCGCAAAGGCCGCCAGGCGCTCGCTCAGGTTTTCCGATGGCGGGCGCGGCCCGCGATGGCGCCGGGTAGGGATCGGGGCGCCGACAGCTTCGAACAGAGCACTGTTCGAGCATTCCAGCACGCGCGCGAGTGTCGCGCTGTTTGCCGTAGTGAGTTGTGCCTTTCCCGTCATCAGCCGATCCACCGTCGAAAAGTGCCAGCCCGTACGCTCGATCAATTGCGTTCGGGTGATACCACGCGCGCGGCGGATTTCCTCTGCGCGTGAACGGGGATGCGGCGGCGGCAGACGGGGCATGGGTAACCGGGATGCTCGACGCATCGTCACCGCAACAAGAGCGCAGGCCGCTACTTAAACACGCGCGCAGCGCGTGGCGAAAGCCTTGCCGAATCGGCGAGACAATCTCTAGCCTCACAACCGTTATCAATTCGTGAGGCAGTAATGCCGCCTTAACGCACGAAAGCCGGCCACCCCAACGGCGCGACCGGCTGTGCCACCCATTTCTGGATGAATGTCCTCTGACCTGCAGTCGGGACATTCACCCTAAATCGGCGATTCGGTCAAGCGACGAATCATCGCGCGCAGCGAAATTGTGCCCGGCGTGACCGGCTTCCGTGAGGGGAGCTGAAATGTCGCAGTGGACCGACCGCCTGAATGACGAAACCCTCGCCGGCAACCTGACCACCGCGCACCGCGACGTGCTGCTGGCGATGCGCAGCCTAGTTCTCGGCGGCAATCAGACGCCGACGCAATACGACATCGCCCACCGGGCAGGGCATGCCCGCCGAACGGTGCAGCGCGCCCTTAAACGCGCCGCAGAGCTCGGCTTGCTGGTCAGCCTGGCACAGTTCGCCGGCGAGCGCGGCCGCCGCAGCGCCAACCGCTACCGCCTGCAGCGGCCCGCCGGGCCGGTCATCAAGCTGCGCCAACCATGGCGGACCCCTAAGAGAATCTTACCCTTTCTTCTTCCTTCTGGTACTCGCGCGAGGCAGATTCAGCCGCCGAAGCGGTCGGTGGCCGAGCAAATAAGGCTGCTGTTGAATGGGTAGGCGTAAAAAGAGCCCCGACGCTCCTTTCAGGCGCCGGGGCAAGTTTGCTTTCGGTAACACCTCCCACGAGGAAACGGGGACGCGGGAGGCAGGCAAAGTCTGCAGTATGTTGCGACTCGACTCGATCATCACAGTCGCGTGATGTCTGTTAAATAGTAGTGGGAGAATGACCCATGCCACGAGCTGAGGGCGATGAGGCATCGCAAATCATCTACCTGCGCGGGGCCGTCGCTTTGCAACGCAAGGAAATCACCGAGCTGCGGCGGCGGATACAGGTGATGGAATTGGCCATGGAAATGCTCACGCATAAACTGGAAACCCGGCTGGAAGAACTGCGGCCGCTGATTATGGTGCAGCGGCCGCCGCTGGATCAGGTCATTACCAACGAGTGAGCCGGGCGCGATCAGGGAAGTTCGCGCGATCGCGGAAACCGATGCCGCCACCGTTCCAGACTGGACGACGCCGGCCCTTCGGCTCGGACTGGCCTGTGCGTGGTCGGTGGAGCATGCCCCCTCTAAGAGACCAGACTAAGCGGCGGCACCAGCGGGCGTTGCGCTCGCCGATTTGGTGGCGCGCCACGGCCGGAAGCGGCCTTTGCCGCACGCCATGGGGACGCAAGCGAATTCGCACACTGACGCGAGGCTAAGCCGCGTGATGACTGATAAACGCCGTTATCGCGCGGAGTGCAATTAGTCTGCCGGGGACGACATGCCAAAAATACCGACGCGGGACTCATTCCCCAAGAAGCTGCGGGAGGCGATGGCAGCGAAGCAAATGACCCCGTCCGACCTTGCGAGGGCCATCTGGGGCACTGTCGCTGATCCGCGCGGCTACAAGGTGGCCCGCAACAGAGACCGCATCGGGGTCTATCTGGCCGGCACAGGCTACCCGTCCAAGGAGACGCTGCCTAAGCTGTGCGAGGCCCTCGGGTGGTCGATGGACGAGGTGCCGGCGTCTAACAGCGGCAAGGAGCCCAGAGCATTGGCTGGCGGGAGTGATTTCAGCTTCAGCCTGCTAGCCGATCAACCGAGCCTTTGTTTGATCTATATCCGAAAAAACCTACCCACCGAGGTCGGCATGAAAATCCTCCGGCTGATCACCGATGACGAGCAATCGCGTTCGCGTGAGGCGCGATAAGCCGGACCTATCGAGAGGTAGCCCATGACCGTCGAGATGCCACGCGCGGAACCCGGTTGGGCAGGTCTGTTCGTCCGTAGCGAGATCGAAGGAGCACTGCGAAATGGCACGCGCGTCGTCAAGGTGACTTTCGACAGCAAGGACGCTCATCCGCCGGGCTCGCTGGCGACGGTGATCGGTAGCTTCGGCCCGCCCGAGATGTTCGGCTATTTCGTCGAATGGGACGACACCCCGCGCGTTGCGGTGTTCGTTGAGCCACGCAAGATCAGGCCGGCTAGCTAAAGGCCATACCTGATAATCACTGAGAAGCCGGACTTATCGCGCGAGGCGCAATTTAGTGGAGGAGGTATGGCCGACGACACTCCGGAGAGGAAACTGCATCTCGCCAAGGAGATGATGCGGAGCGCGTTGAAGGCATTAGAGGGCAGCCCGCCAAACGTGGCTGCGGCAGTCTTCGAGATGTCGCTGGCAGTCAATATGCTTGTTCTGAGGGAGATCCAAGGCAATGCCACTGCCGCAACCGCTGACGAGAAGTGAGCATTGGCGATGCGCTCGCTGCGGAACCGAGGTCGAGAGAACACGCGCCAGTTCAGCGCGATAACTGCGGTTCTCGCGCTAGGTGGAATTCAGAGGAACATGGCCACTGACCGGAGACAGAAGGGCTGGACCCAGTTGTTGCGCATCGAGGCGCCGCACTTCGTGGCCGGACTAGAGGTGAACGAACAGATGCGCGTCATTCGAGCTGCCCCGATCCTGGCCTGGGCAATGGGGCGCAATTTCGAAGCACTCGCTAACACGCTCAACCGAAAGGGGTGGCGAATAACGGATGCCTGGACCTACGGGCCGGATGGCGAGCCAGTGACAGCACGAGGCGACCGATCACACCATGTCAGTTTCCCGCCGGGGCCAATCCGCTGCCGCTGGGGGGCACTCTGCCTCTGAGCCAGCGTTACATGGGGTGCGAGCGACCCGAGCGCAGCATAGGCATTGATAATCCTCACGTTTCTCCCGGTTAGGCGCGAGAAGCGCCCATTATCGCGCGCCACTCTCGCCGGACCGGCGGACGACACAGCCCGCCGCCGTCGAACACGCCGCGCGCATCTGTGCATAGGCAATCGCGCAACTGTC
>Ga0207663_10000095_pt1 | contig 41486 bp, 69 predicted proteins | sample LARL53metaG_FD_184346 | JGI IMG/M metagenome (GOLD analysis project Ga0207663, IMG submission 184346) | Corn, switchgrass and miscanthus rhizosphere microbial communities from Kellogg Biological Station, Michigan, USA - LAR L5-3 metaG... | ecosystem: Host-associated > Plants > Roots >...
TAAATTATCAATTGTTGATCCATCTGCTTTGAATGTTCCAAGACTTGAAACTAATCAAGCATTACTAGATGTAACAACATCCTTGAAACAATATCAAGTGAATGGAACTCCGAATTTTATTACAACATCTGATAATTTAGGAACTCCGTTTGTTTACACAAAAGGTTCTCGCGCATTATATAATCCTGGTTCTGGATTAAAACCATATATTTCTCTTGCAGATTCCAATACTGATTTACCTTCTGTTCAGACAAAATGGGTATATGATGATTTAAATATTCAAACCATGAGGACAAGTGAGTATGTCACTTATGTTTCAACTGGAACTCCAAACGCTTTAGTTGTAAATCCAACGATTACATATCCGACGTTAATTCCAGGAACTAGCATAACGGTTATTGCGAATGCTACAAATACAGCAGCTTCTACTTTATCAGTAAATGCTTTTGGCGCTATTGATATAAATGTTGGAACACCGACAGGTCTTGGACCTTTGTCTGGTGGAGAAATGATCGATGATGGTATTTATGATTTTGATTATAACGGAACTGTTTGGATTTTAAAAAATCCAACATTGTCTACGAGTTTATATGGCGCATCTGTTTATACAGATACTAATATACCGGTTACAGGCGCAAATACTCCCGTAAAATTTACAGCAAATCAAACAAATTGGGATACAAATGGTTTGTGGGATAATATTAATAAAAGATTTATTGTTGGTAAATCTGGATTTTTTGATCTTAATTTAAACATTTTAATGGGAGGAGCTGGATCAACAATAGCTTATCCCGTTATTTATAAAAGTGGTTCTCCAGCATTTAGATTATCAGAAATAACATCAACAGGAGATATTTGCGTAGTAGGAACAGTTAAAGATTTTGCATCATCTCCTACAGATTATTATGAATTATTTTTACTTTCAAATGGTTCTGCAAGAACTGTAATTGCAGGTTCAGGTCAAAGATTTCAAATTACATTTTCTGGAAAATAGGAGAAAGTAAATGGCTGAAACATTTATGGCTTCTGATGGAACTCAGCTTCCAATATTAGAATTATTTAGAAATTTTGAACATGCTCAATTTATGGATTTTGGTATTAGATTAATGAGAGAGACAGTTGATTATGTTGGAAATACATATGAAAAGCTTTATGAATATAATGTAGATAATGGTTTAATTTCTCATGAATCAAATTGGTTGCTTGTTGAAGCACCTATGTTTTTCAATGTTGTTACGATAGATGGAAATCCTGTTGTAACAATTGGTAATAATCAAGTTGTTGCTTTATAAAAAAGAGACTATAAAAAAATGGAAAGCAAAAGATTAAAAGATTTTCCCGCTAAAACTACGCCTGTTTCTAATGATATTGTTTATATTGGAAATTCAGAAAATTTAGATACTGAATCTAAATGTACTATCTCTCAAATATCAGATGCTATTTTTAGTGAACCATTGTCACCAGAAAAAGGCGGAACAGGCACTGATAATGGAGAATTTCTTTTATCATTAGAAGGTAATTTTTCCACATGGGGTCCATCAGCTGAAGTTCCTGCAAATTTGATTTTTAGATTGAGTGCAGATTCAAATGTTATTTTACCGCCAGGAAATTCTTCTTTGGTTTCTAACGGGATGTCTGGTGTTCAATTTAATGACTTGCAATTGAGATCATCAACAGCACCTTTAGTTTTTAGCACTTCAGGTTCCGAAAACGCAACGGTTATAAATTATGTTTCTACAGCTGGTACAGGCCCTAGGAATTGTATTATACCTGATATTGGTGAAGATGGAACTTTCGCAATTGTAAAAAATTCTAATGAACAGTTAACTCAAAAAAGTTTTGGAGCTGATTCTAATGATGCATCAATAACAATTGATGGTGTAGTAAAAAACGCAAAATTTATTAGTTTATCTCAAGATGAATATTCTACTTGGTTTTCAGAGTCTTATTCTTCTGATCCAAGTGAAAATTTAACATCATTAAATTTATTCAGGGCAAGGGGAACGAAAGAATCTCCTGAGCCTGGTTCGGATGGAGACAGCATAGGTTCTATTTCATTTTCAACATTTTGTATTGGTGATATTTATTCTTCTGGTGCAAACATTTCAGCTAAATTAGAAGGGACAGCAATTGGTACAAGCGCGCCAATGAATTTAATTTTGAATGCATTTGATAATGTTGGAAATTCTTCATCAGCAGAATTTCATTCGAATGGTAATATTAATTTTATTAATCAAGGAGATGATTCAGATTTTCAGTATAATGGAGTAACATTAGTATTTAAAAATACAGTAAATACAACCTTTTCTGGAATATATTCATCCCCAATCGATTCAAGTTTTTCATTCATGAGGCAAGGACAAAAAATTACTTTGAGTTTGCCAGAAATAATTTCTCTTGCATCTACATCAGATTTTATTTCAAGCACAATAAACTTGCCGCATGAAATAAGACCATCTTCTGATAGAGTGTTTTTGATATATGGTTGGGATAATGGTGATGGTAGAACATGCAGGCTAAATATAAAAGCAGATGGAACTATTACAATCTTCGCCACTCTTGATAATGATAATTTTAGCGGAACTGGTCAGTCTGGTTTTTTTGCAACAGATATAACATACATAATGTGATATAATTATTTTTTAATAAAATGCATGATTCACAATTAGAATTATTAAAAAGTATAATAGATGAACATTCAAAAAATATTGAATATCTTAGAAATAGCAAATATGAAATCACGAATAATCTTATTGTTGTTACTGAAACCATGAAAAGATTTAATCATGATTTAGAGTCTATAGTTATTTCATGCACTAAATTATCTGAAAAAATAGATGAATTTGTAAAAAAGAATCACGAAATAGAACTACAGATTCAAGAGTTTTTGGTAAGACGCGCTATTTTTTCTAAAATAATAAAAAAATCTCCGCGGTTCTTTACTAGTGTTATCGTTTTAGGCTCTGTTATTTATCTTGCAATTGATAGCAAAAGCATGCATGAATTTCTTAAAAGTATAAAAAACATATTATCTTGATTATGATAGATTGGGCCAATCCTAAACATAAAATCTCTAAATACTTCACGTTAAAAGAAGCATTGTATTTGCCGACATGGAATAGAATGGCTACTGAAGAAGATGGATTGAATGAACCTGTTAAAATAAATTTATTGCGTCTGTTTAATAAAATGGATGAAGTCAGGGAATTTTTGGGGAAACCAATTTATGTGCATGTTGCTTACAGACCTGCAGAATATAATGCATTAGTTGGTGGTGCGCCGATGAGCGCACACGTATCTGGTAAAGCGGCTGATTGGGATTGTAGAGAAGACTGTGATTTAACGAGAGAAAAATTATTGCCAGAATTGTATAGGCTTGATATGCGAATGGAAAACAAACCAAAATCAAATTGGGTGCATTTAGATACTGCTCATGTAAGACCTGGCGCAAATAGATTCTTTTATCCATGAATAAATTGAAAAAATTTTACAAAAAATATAAATCTAAAATTTCTTGGTCTTTTTTAAACCTATTTGTTATTACTTTTACGCCGTGGAAAATTAGAAAATTCGCAGATTCTGTTGTTGCTGCATGCATATTCGCACAGCCATTCACAATACTAAGTAAACATGACAATCTCGGTTATTGTATTTTAATCGCTGCAATGATCGGTAAATTTTTATCTGATTTGTTTTCAGAAAAAAAAGAGGAATGATATGTTTAATATATTAAGTCCATTTTTAAAATATTTTTCAATTGTGTTGATAATTTCATCACTTTCATTTAATTACATTCAATACAACAGAATACAGATATGTTCATTGAAAGTATCTTCTTATGAACAACAAATTAATCAGTTAGAAAAAGACTCAAAAGAAGCTAAAATAAAAGCTGAAAAAGCTAAGAAAGAAGCAGATGCAGCACTGATAAAATCAAAGAAGAATTCAGAAAAAATAATGGCTTCTTATGTTCCTAAAGATTGCTCAAAGTCTATCATGTGGGGTATTGATCAAGTGAAGTTCATTAAATAAATATCAATCATATTAATTTCACTAAAAAAATAATTTGAAAATTTTATAACATGCAAAAATCAATGCAGGAGGAACAATAGAACAAATAAATATGTTCAAGAGAGCACCTTCATTATCATCTACATGCGCGCACATACCACAAAAAAGTCCAATCATAGCAGAAGAAATAAGCACAATCATTAGGAATGATGATCCTTCTTTAGGATAAATTATATTTATACATTCTGAATATTGTTTAGATTCTTGAATGGTGGCTGTTTTAGAATCAAAACTATGGATATATGATTTGCATGCTATATTTTTAGCATCTGCTGACTCAGATATTGCCAAGGATGATATTGCTAAAGATGTTGCGTCCATAATATTTTATTCTCCGATTTTATTTTCAAATTTTATTTTTTCTTTAAACTCTTGTAGCCACTCAAAGACAATTCTTGATATTGTGTTATTTTCTGGAGTATCACCTGCACTTATAGCCAAGAAGAATCTCTCAATAGGTCTATTAGAATCTCTCATGTCGAATTCTCCATCAAATCTTCCAGATTTCTCTATAGTTCCACATAAACAAGCGCATTCACCTTCATATGTTGATCCATTTATTTTTCCATCTAAGATAGACTTTTCTAATAATTCAATTTCAGGGATTGCTTGATTTATAACTTCATAGAAATCTTCTTTTATTTTGCTTAAATCAGCCCGGATCAGATTTTTATATTCAATTTTTGCGTCTCTAAATTCTGTGCAGGTTAAATCTGCATTTGTTAAGTCTGAATCCATTAAATTTGCGCGTCCTAAATACGTGTTACACAATTTTGAATTGCTCAAGTCTGCATTTTTTAAGATTGAATTGCTCAAGATTGCATATCGCAAGTCTGCATTTCTCATGTCCGCATGTCTCAAATTTGCATGACTCAAGTCTGCACTACTCATGTCCGCATATTTCAAGTTTGCATGACTCAAGTCCGCATTACTCAAGTCTGTATGACGCAAGATTACATGATTCAAGTCTGCATCACTCAAGATTGCATGATTCAAGTTTGCATGATTCAAGATTGAATCGTTCAACATTGCATATCTCAAGTCTGCATGACTCAAGTCTGCATTACTCAAGATTGAATCGTACAACATTGCATCACTCAAGTCTGCATCACTCAAGTCTGCATTGCTCAAGTCTGCATAGCTCAAGTCCGCATTGCTCAATTTTGCATTGCTCAATTTTGCATATCTCAAGTCTGCATCACTCAAGTCTGCATCACTCAAGTCTGCATTGCTCAAGATTGCATTTCTCAAGTCTGCATCACTCAAGTATGTATTGCTCAATATTGCATTTTTTAAAGAATCTCCAACATATTCAAATATGACATCACCTGAAATCCTTGATTTGATTTGTATAGTCATTCTTTTATTTCTCCTTTTTATTTTCTCATTTCATTTTTAAATTCTTGTAACCACTCTAGAACTATTCTTGAAACTGGATTATTGCCCGGTGTATCACCTGCACATATAGCCAAGAAGAATCTTTCAATAGGTCTATTAGAATCTCTCATATCGCATTTTTTACCAAATCGACCAGATTTCTCTATAGTTCCACACAAACAAGCGCATTCCCCTTCATACGTAGATCCATTTATTTTTCCTTCTAAGATAGACCTTTCTAAAAAATCAATTTCTGGTATCGCCTGATTTAGCACTTTATAATAATCTTCTTTTATTTTATTTAAATTCGCCCGGATCAGATTAGCATAGCTCAAGTCTGCATATCTCAAGTTTGCATAGGTCAAGTCTGAATTTTTTAAGTCTGCGATCAAGTTTGCATATCTCAAGTCTGCATATCTCAAGTTTGCATTGCTCAAGTCCGCATATTTCAAGTTTGAATGACTCAAGTCTGCATTGCTCAAATCTGCATTGCTCAAGTTTGCATTGCTCAAGTCTGTATTGATCAACTTTGCATTTTTTAAAGAAAATGCATCATATTCAAATATGACACTTCCAAAATTATTTCTAATTTTTATCATTTTTTATTTTCTTTTTTCAACACCTGTTTTTTAACTTTTTTTATAGGCTTTTTAACAACTGAACTTTTGGAAGGTTTTTTATCTTTATGTAATTTATTTTGTTGTATTGATTTCTTTTTGTTGTTATTATTTTCATTTTTTGTATTCGAATTGACGTGCACATCATCTTCAAGTTCAATCATATTTAAAATATGAATATTACCTTCAATATTTATATCTGAATCTTTAAGATCTGATTTTATTAAAGATTTGATTTGCTCAATAGATGAAAGTTTTTTATCGTGTGGACTTGTACTATAAACAGTTGCAGATGAAAAAACAGGATTACAGTTTTTACCAACGAAAAAAAATGTTACTTCTGTTGCGTATATCATAATTACTCCTAATTTATTAATTTATTAATGACATCTACTAAAATAGCAGCCACTGAAAACCCAATGACAGAGCCAAACAAAAAAACATAAATTATATTCTTAAATTTTAAGTTCTTATTAACAAATTTTTGAATCGTTAAATTAATCATAAAATCCTCCTTAATTTTTAATATGAAAATAATAATACTGATAATCTTGTTGTTTTTTATTGTTAGCTGCTCTTCTATGACCAAACAAATCTCTTACGATTGCCCAGATATTGACTTGCCTGAAGCACCTGAATTGCCAATATATTCTTTGACACCATCATCTACACCAGATTTAGTAATGAAATCTTATGTCGCGTCTGTTGCAATGATGAAACACTGGCAAGAAGCAGTAATAAAACAAATCAATTCTGTTAATGATTAAATAATATTATTCAATAATGCCTCTTATCATATATCCTTTATTCTGTTCTATAATTCTTTCAAAAATTTCTCTTCTGTAAACAGAAATATTTTTAGGGGCATTGATCAAAATTTTAGAAATAAAATTATTAGAATTAATTACAGTAATTTCAATATCATTATTTCCTATTATTATAGACTCTCCCTTCCTTCTAGTCACAAGAAGGCTTCCCAATTCTTTTTCCATTATTCTTCATTCTCCAATTTTTTATATCTTTCAATAAAGTTATTTACCTCTTCTCTTTCAGAAGAGCTAATCGATTTCAATAGTATATAATCTTTAGGATATTTTGATCTCAATCTTTTATATCTGTCATGTATTCTTGTTAACTCTTCGAAAAAATAATCCATATCATCCTCCATTTTTAGAATGGTATTTCATCATCAATAAAACTATCTGAAGATTTATTAGTGTTATATTTTTCTTCTAGTTCTTTTTGGTCTTTTTTTGGAATGAAATAATGAACAATTGATCTTTTTGTGATTTTTCCTTGATAAGAATTTTCTTGATGTTTTGTTTTAATAAAACCAGTATTTCCAATAAACAAAGACTCATCGTGCTGAGTGCTTAATTTTTCAAACATTTCAGGCTTGCCAACACATTCCCAATATTTTTTTACATGATATGCATTTGCAGATGTAATGTGTATTGCATGTTCCCATGCGCCACCATTTTCATCTATTACATGCAGTGTAAGTACTATTTTTGGAACACTCTGCGTGGATTCTGTTTCTCTAGTCATACCCTCAGGACAAGAAACGGTTGTGAATTTATAGATACCCTCTGGCAATATCTCATTTTGTTTTTTTTCTTTTTCTTCTATTTCTGAAACACTGTATTGAAATGGCATTTTTATTCTCCGATTTTATTTTCAAATTTTATTTTTTCTTTAAATTCCTGCAACCAATCAAAGACAATTCTTGAAACTGGATTATAGACCGGTGTATCACCTGCTCTTATAGCCAAGAAGAATCTTTCAATGGGTCTATTAGGATCTCTCATATCGCATTCATAACCAAATCTCCCAGATTTTTCTATTGTTCCACACAAGCAAGCGCATTTCCCTTCATACGTCGATCCATCTATTTTTCCCTCTAAAATAGACTTTTCTAAAAAGTCAATTTCAGGGATTGCCTGATTTAGAACTTCATAGAAATCTTCTTTTATTTTGCTTAAATTAGCTTTGATCAGATTTTTATATTCAAGTTTTGCGTTTCTAAATTCTGTGCCGGTTAAATCTGCATTTCTCAAATTTGAACCCATTAAATTTGCGTCTCCTAAATACACATCACTCAAGTCTGCATTGCTCAAGTCTGAAAGTCTCAAGTTTGCATGGCTGAAGTTTGCATGACTCAAGTCTGCATTGCTCAAGTTTGCATTACTCAAGTCTGCAATGCCCAAGTATGCATTGCTCAAGTCTGCATAGCTCAAGTCTGCATTTGTTAAGTTTGCATTGATCAAGTCTGCAATTCTCAAGTCTGCATGACTCAAGTTTGCATTGCTCAAGATTGCATTGCTCAAATCTGCAATTCTCAAGTCTGCATTACTCAAGTTTGCATTGATCAAGATTGCATTGCTCAAGTCTGTATTTGTTAAGTCTGCATAGCTCAAGTTTACATCTATCAAAATTGCATTTTTTAAAGAATCTCCAGGATATTCAAATATGACATCACCTGAAATTCTTGATTTGATTTGTATAGTCATTCTTTTATTTCTCCTTTTTATTTTCTAATTTCACTTTTAAATTCTTGTAACCACTCAAAGACAATTCTTGAAACTGGATTATTCTCTGGAGTATCACCTGGCTCAATAGCAAAGAAGAATCTCTCAATAGGTCTCTCAGGATCTCTCATGTCGCATTTTCCATCAAATCTTCCTGATTTCTCTATTGTTCCACATAGACAAGCACATTCACCCTCATACGTCGATCCATTTATTTTTCCTTCTAAGATAGACCTTTCTAATAATTCAATTTCAGGTATTGCTTGATTTAGCACTTTGAAATAATCTTCTTTTATTTTGCTTAAATTAGCTTTGATTAGATTTTTATATTCAAGTTTTGCGTATCTTAATCCTGTGCAGGTTAAATCTGCATCACTCAAGTCCGCATTGCTCAAGTCAGAATATCTCAATTTTGCATTGCTCAAGTTTGCATTGCTCAAGTCTGCATTGCTCAAGTCTGCATTGCTCAAGTATGCATCACTCAAGTCTGCATTGCCCAAGTTTGTATTACGCAAGTTTGCATGACTCAAGTTTGCATATCTCAAGTTTGCATTGCTGAAGTTTGCATTGCTCAAGTCTGCATAGCTCAAGTTTGCATTACTCAAGATTGCATTAATCAAGTCCGCATATCTCAAGTTTGCATGAATCAAGTCCGCATATCTCAAGTCTGCATTGCTCAAGTCAGAATATCTCAATTTTGCATTGCTCAAGTTTGCAGTGCTCAAATCTGCACCACTCAAGTCTGCATTGCTCAAGTGTGCATTGCTCAAGTCTGCATTTTTTAAAGAATCTACAGGATATTCAAATATGACATCACCAGAAATTTTTGATTTGATTTGTATAGTCATTCTTTTATTTCTCCTTTTTATTTTCTAAAAATTCTTTCATCTCATCTTTATTTTCTGACGAACTCTCTTCTGTTGTTATAACAATTCCATCTTCAATAATGGCATTTTTACCCTGTTCTGTTGCATCTAATATTTGAACCGCATTTTGAAATTCTATACTCATTGGTAAATAATTAGACATTCTTCTTATTAAAGTTTTTCTCACCATTTGTTCATAGTCTGTATTCCAAGGGCTATATGATGAAGATGCAGATTTGCTTCTTGCTCTAATTTTATTGACTTCATTTATTGTCATCCATTCGAATTGATAACCACCGTCTTTGAATTTTGCAACACCATACACTATAATTGGCTTTCCCCTATCACCTTCTAAAAAAGGTTTGTGAATAATTGAAGTATCAATCCCAAGTGTCATATTAAATTCATCATTTTCATAAACAATATGAGTTTCTATACTTGTTATTTCTCCTGATCTTCTAGCTAAATTTATTAGACCTTTATAGCCTGGAATAAATTGGCATTCCATCTTTCCTGTTTTCCCGTTTTTAAATGGAAGAATATAAGATTGTCCTAAAACACCTATTTCTAAGCCTAATTGTGCAGATTGAATAATAGCACCAAATAATGATTTTTGATCGCACGACAAAAGAGAAGGATTTTTTGAAAACTCTGTACATGCTAAACGAATCATCCTGTCAGCATTTAAATGTGCTGGCAAAGCATTTGCTATTTGTGATTTGTTTTTTTCTAATAATGATTTTATGTTTGAAATTGGAGATAGTTTTTGATCGCTTATTGCGTTCATTAGCTGTTCATTACTCATAATTAATCCTCTTTATTTTATTAAAAATCTTCTTGATCCTAGAGATTCACGAGTATTTATTTTTATAATCTCATTTACAATTTCTAAAAATTGTCCTCCAAAATCTTTAATTTCATTTAAAAGACCTTCAGCTATGTTCTTCCAATCAATTGATTCCCTACCTTTAGAAGTTTTATAAGTTATCAAAATATCATTATTAAATGATATTGATTCATTTTCTTTCATAAAAAGCTTTAGTTCTAGCTTTATGTCATCAATTCTTTTTTCTAATTCTTTTAGATTTGAATTTAATGAAGCTAACAGTCCTATTTTTTCAAAAATGTCATACGTCGCTTCTATTGAATTTTGATTAGAAAATGGATAAAGATTTTTTAAATCTTCGTGTGTTGTAGGTTCTGGCGGAATTCTATTGCATACCATGTCCCAAAATTTCTTTTCTTTTTCAAATAACAAATTTTGTAATTCTTTATTTTCTTCAATATGATATATTCGAAAGTCACTTCCGGCGATTAAAACAGCGACATCTGCTGACTTACAGCCAGTTACCATTAAATAATGTTGAACTTGTGATGTATAGTAAATTGGTATTTCGCTTGTTCCTTCTTCTCCCCACCCCTTATCAGTTCTAGATGTTTTTATTTCTATTACTTTTCCAGATTCTGTCATGCCATCTAATGACGCAATCATGAATTCTTTTTTTATTATCTGATCAAATTTTGATAGTTTTTCTCCAGTTTTTTTTAAATAAAAATCTAGAATAACTGGCTCAAGGATTTTTCCAAAAATCAGACTGTTATTTTCTTCATTATCTTTTTTTATTAATTCTGATATTTTGTCATTATAAATATCAAGAGCACTTTTGAATGGGCTTATTCCCAAAATTGCAGCAACATCACTACCACCAATTCCTTTTTTCCTCTCTATAAGCCATTCTATTCCCATAACTTAAACCATCACTTTTGTTAAAAAAATAATGTTAAGTTATCTTATATTTCGTGTCAATATTTTTTTCAACTTCGTTATTAATACTGTCATTTGAAGACCAAAAAAATACGATAAAATACCGTATTTTTAAGTGTTAATTAAGATTTCTTTCTGATTGAGTGGGTGACCTTGCCGATGATTCTGATATTTTCATCGACAGGAATATTTGGAAATTTCTTATTGAGTGCTACAAGAACTTCTTCAGAACCGTCTTTGAAATAAAGGCGTGGTTTAAAATTGTCTGTCATGCCGAATTGCGCAAGTACTAAATCACCAGACTTCAACCCACCCTGAAAAGTTGGATCAATTTTTAAAATCTCCCCCATTGCTAAACTATTTTCAATATCTGATGCATTCATCATTGCATCATTTTCTACTGTAACGCAAAATTCTGTTTCTTTTATTTCTGAGTCTGTCATAAGTGCTCCTTTTTTTAAAATATTTTTATGTTTCTCAAGCCACGGCCTAACCTCATGAAGAAGAAGCGTGGGAGAGGTGGAGACTAATAACTTAATTTCTTTAGTCAAAATGTCGTCTTGAGGCTTATTGTTATAAACATATCCAAACCTAAGCCAGACAACATCAACTTTCAAAGCTTTTGCAAGTTTGTCTAGCGTTTTTGCGCGAGGAAATACTTCATCATCTTGAGATTTTTCCCAAAGATTTACCGCCGGCCTGCTCACACTAATCAAATCTGCAACATCTTGCTGTGTGTACCCTAATTTTTTTCTAGAGTGTATTAGTCTATCAGAAAAACTCATGATTATTCCTCCTTTTTTCGAATTGAAATTAAGTTACCTTATGTTAAGATTGATAGATTAACTATCAACCAGCCAAATTGAGTTATGAAAAAAACAAACTTTAAAGTGAAAAAACAGAGTAAAAAATATATTCCGCCTGCAAAATATTCTAAAATAAAAAATTTCAATAAACTTTTAGAGTATTTTGGAAGTGTTAAAAAAATGGCGGATTTCCTCGGAATTTCAACAGCTGCAATATATTCGTGGAAAAAAGTACCTGAAAAACACTTCTATAAAATAGAAAAAGTTACAAAAAATAAAATCACATCAAAAGATTTTTTGTAAAATCCAATCGTCATCATAAATCACCAAGATTAAAGAAATATTAAATGTTCCAAGTTTTCTTATGTTAACTTTAATGTTAAGGAAAGTCAAATCATTAAAATTATTTTTACTTAAAGGAGTCTGTAAATGCGTTATAGAAAAATCGATGTGAGAATTTGGGGAGATGAAAAATTCAGATCTCTTAGCAAATTAGCGCCAAGTGGCCAAGCTTTGTTCTTGTATTTGCTCACAAATCCAAATCTTAGCTCTCTTCCTGGTCTTTACAAAATTGGGCCGGCGGCATTAGCTGAAGAGTTAGATTGGTCAAAAAATGATTTGCTTTCATCAATGACAGAACTTATGTCATTAGATTTAATTGATGTAGATTTTGATGCAAAAGTGATCTACATCAAAAATTCAATCAAATATAACAAGCCTCAATCAATCAATGTCATCAAAAGCTGGAAATCATCACTTGATGAAATACCAGAATGTTTGATGAAGTACAGAGCTGTGGCGGACTTCATCAAGTTTTTGCAAGGCATGCCGGATGCCTTCCTTTATGCCTTCCGTGATGTCATAGGCGATGCTTTTGATAAGGCATGCGCTATCCAAGAACAAGAACAAGAGCAAGAGCAAGAGCAAGAGCAAGAGAAAACATACGATCGAATTTCGGTCGATGATGTTGAATCTGACATAAATGACATTGTGTCAAAAATTCCATCATCAAAAAAAATGATGAAATCGATGAAAAATAAAAAAAAACCTTACGATGACAAACCGTTCGAAAAATTTTGGTCTTTGTACCCTAAAAAAATTGCAAAGCCATACGCATTCAAAATTTGGAAAAATAAAAAATTTTCAAAGCATCTTGATGAGATAATAAAAGATTTGAGCATGCGTCAATGCTGGAACACCGGATGTTCATACATCCCTCATCCGTCAACGTATTTGAATCAAGGCCGCTGGACTGACGAAATAAAATCTTGCAGCAGTTGCAACATTCAGAAAAAAGAATCATTGATTGATTCTGCTGAACGAATCAGCGAGCAAAGAGAATTGTTAAAAAAACAACTGGAGGAAAAAATAAATGAAGCTTGATAAAAAATTGTTTTCAATGATGCTTGAGGAAATGTTGTTGTCATACAATCAATTTGTTTCTGCTGAAAAATTAGCGGTTATGCAAGATGCATGGTTTAACAAATTGAAATATCAGGAACATAATGTTGTAAAAAAAATTATTGAAAATTGGGACGATACAAAAAAAATGCCAAATGCGCCTCAAATTCTAGAGCAATGTGAAAAATTCATGCATAAAATTTCTTCAGAAACAATTCTTGCTCCGAACGAAATGATCTGCAAATACAGTGATTACAATGATTTTGACGAATGTGAAATATCTAGAAGTTTATGTTCAAATTTTAATGAAAGTTGGAAAATAACGCCGGAACATGTGGCATCATGCATTCGAGATCGCAATGATAAAAAAATAATTTGCTATTGGCACAGGCAGGTGATTCGTGATCGAAATAGATTTGACGGCGGCTGGTGGGTTAGCTGGCAGATCGAAATGAGGAAAAATCAAAATATTTGATTTAAGGCATATTTTGGGACGGATAATAAAAAAGCAGTAGGGGCATTAGGGTTTGATGGAGATGTGGCGAAAATTGTGTCGTTCCTGTCAAATATAGGCATGATTTTTTCTTACTTTGCAAATATATCTGGACATTTTTGAAATTTTGTAGTTTTTTTCTGTATTCAGATGGTATATATAAGAATACTTCATACGAAGCAGGATCATAGAAAATATTATTGTTGTATATTGTAAGTTTTATTGACATGTTTGTTTTGTCAATATAAGATATCTTATGTTCAGATAACTTGTAGATATAAAAAATGAAAAAACTTGAGGATGAAATTTCAGAAGTCGTTAAAGAATTTATAGGAAGCAAGAATAATGATGAAACAATAAAGAAAATGATAGAAAGATTACAAGAGCTTTCTTTTTATAGATATATTAGTGAAGGCATTTCCAATGTTGAAATTTCTGATTCTGATTATGAAAAAATATTTAACTCAATGAAAAGTGAGGTTATCCATGAGTTACAAAAATAGAAAATATATTTTGAATCATATTACAAACCTTGTTAAAAAAAATTGTGGAAAGTGGCTATATTATAATAACCAAAGAGGTTGTTATAACTCTTTTGAAAGAGATAGAGAGGCGCAAACAACTTACTACTTAACAACAATAAAAGGAAATTATATACGATCATATACTTTGAGATATGTTTTATCCAATGGAAATTGTATAAATACTTTTACTGGTTTAACTATACCAGGACTTGTTGGGCAAGAGGTAGAAATTCCAAAGCTGGAAAAAAAGATGATTTTGAAAATTAAAATAAGCGATTACAAATCATTTGAAAATATATATATATCTTTAACGCCAGGTCTTTGGTGGTATGAAGAATAAAAATAATTTTCAATAAAAAAGGTGAAATAATGATTTTGACAGAGAAGGAGATAATTGAAAAAGAAAAAAGAATGAATGATATAAGCTTGAATATTTATATATTGTTTGAAGAGTTAGATAATCCTAAATGTCTCATTTTTAGAGAGGGAGTCATTAGTAAAGAAATATCTAAATTAATGAATGAATATGTAAAGATACATTCTGAGCTTGTTTATTAGAATATAAAAAAGGAGATTGTTTTCTATGTTTGACATTAAAGATTTTAGAGAAAGAATTTTTAAGGAATTTTTAAAGGTTAACGGTATTGAGGTTCCAGACGATTTGGAGTTTGATCATGAAAGATTTAAAGGAAAATTCAAATTTGTTGAAAATGTAATTGAAGAAGTTTTTCAATTTTTCATGAAAGAATCTTATCAAAAAGGGTTCAATGATTGCAGAGAAATTATAGATGACGCAAGGTGTGATGATTGTGACAATCTAATTTCAGTTATTAAAAAAATAGATGAAACAGATAAAGACTGTTCAAAAATGAAAGTTGTGTGCGGAAAATGTGCAAATAGTGATTGTTGAAATATTATTTATTTTTTATCTGTGTTAATTCATATGCTAATTGTTGAAAAATCATTAAAAAAAAGTTATGAAGATGGTGTGAGAGAAGGAAAAATTTTGATGTGGCAGGAAATGAACATTTCTTGTCATTGTAAAAAGATTATATATGCTGTTTCAGTTGTTGATGACAAAACTTATAATCGCGTTTTTTTTAGTGAAGAAAAAGCGATGGAGTATATTTCATTTATTGAAGAGAATTATTGTTCTGATAAAAATATAAAATGTACTCGTATTGATATTTCAGAAAAAATGGAGTCATGGTTAAGTTTGTTGAATTTTATGGGAGAAACAACATGACAAGAGAATAAAAACTTTTTTAGAGTTAGTATGTTCAATGAAAATATAATTATTTAAAAAATTTAGGAGAAAATAAAAATGAAATTTTACAAACAATCTATATTAAATATGTTTTTTATTTTATTTTTTGTTTCATTTTTTTGCATTATTTCAGCGTTGATAACAAATTTCACATCTGGAAAATTGTTTGATATCGACAAGAAAACAAGTTGTTATAAAAAGTGGGAACATAGCAACATGGAATCTAAGTACGAAAAAGATTCAGGTTGTTTGATTAAAATGAAGTATAGCGACTACTGGATTCCTGATAATAATTATTTGGTCATCGGCGTCGATGAATAATGAAAGAAAAACAAAAAATAGTTAAAAAGTGCAAAGTGCACGGCATATTATTTCAAGATGAAGTGCAGAAAGCATCTGTATTCATAAAGAAAAACGGGGAAAAAAGCATTACTTACAGATGCAAAAAATGTAAAGATGCTAGTCTTAGAAGAAAGAATACAGTTAAAAACGTTAATTCAAACACCGTTAACTTGATTCTTTCTGAAAAAAATAATGCATCTTATTGTTTATTCATGAGCGAAACTAATAAATTAAAAATTAGGAGAGAAAATGAGCAATATATTTGATTTAGAAAATTTGGATGACTTGCCTGAAAAAATTAAAAATTCAATTGTTAGTAAGCCTAGGCGTGGACTTGGTCAGGATTCTTTAATGATTTTATCTCTGTTTGATGAGTGCGAACAGCTTTCAGCAAAACAAATTTACGTAGGTCTTTATAGAAAATACAATGTTGATAAAAGAATGATAGATATTTCATCTACGATTAGTTATTTAAAAAATAGGAAATACATAAAGAAAGTTGATGATTCGAACAGGTTATACGAGAAGGTCAAAAAAAATGAAGAATTTAGTTAAGTGTCTAATTGTGTATCTGAATATAAAAAATTGATTAGGAGAATATATGGCTTTTATATTGATGCGGAGAGTCAACGCTTTTAGAGATAGTAAATATAATTCCGAAGATTATATTGCATTCAAATTAGTTAAAAATAAACATAATAGTATTTTTTGTAATTTTATATTTTCAAAACATTTATCTAGTAAAATTTTATTGTCTGCTGAAAGTAGATTTCTTATTTTTTATGATGATATAAATCCAAGAAAAATCATGTTTAAAATAACAAATGAAAAATCAAATTCATATAAAATATTTAAAGAAAGCAGTAGTCCTAGCTCCAGATTAAAACTTTTTTTTAAATTTAAATTTCCTTGGAAAGATATTTGTGAAAAAGATTTTATTTCGCGAGAATTAAATTATGAAATAACGGAAGACGGAATTTTAATAGATGCCTCTCATTAAATTAAAATGTCCAACCGAAGCAACTATCAATGACAAAAGAAAGATTGATTAATTATATTGGAGAGAAGAAATAGTGAAAAATATTTATGTTTGTACTATTTGTAATAAAAACAACCCTGTTGGCATGTGTGTTATTGACAACGTGGTCAACCTTGAAAATGGTTGTCATGGAAGATTTTGCATTTCTTTATGTACAGAATGTATCTGCAATATGCATGAAAAAGATTGTAAACATTGTCTTATCGAGTGTTGTCATGAAGATAAAAACGAAGAGTTGAAAGACCGTATTGAAAGACAAGAAAGATTTATAGAAGAGAAATTAATGCGAATAGAAATATTAATCGATGAGAATGAAAAATTAAAAAAAGAGAATGAAGAATTAAAAAACAAAGAAAAAGAAAATGATGAAAAGAACAATCCAATAACTATTATATTGGAAATATTGAAAATAACAATGTATTCATTTAAATGTAAATGCAATATTACATATTGCAAAGAAATTAATGATTTATATATTGATTCAATCAATAATATTTTAAGAATATTGAAAAATGGAAAATAAAATATTAAAAGTATGAAAGTCATTAAATTAAAATGTCCAACCGAAGCAACTGAATCTAAAAAATTGTGGAAATGGGCGCAGTATCATGATATCGCTAAGCATTATTTATTTGCTATACCAAATGGCGGATCAAGGAATATAAAAGAAGCTGCTCATATGAAGCAGCAAGGCGTCAAATCTGGCGTGAGTGACTATATGCTTGCATATCCTACAGATATATATCATGGCCTTTGGATTGAGCTTAAGCGAGCAAATAGGGCGCTATCTAGGTTAACAGAAGAACAAGCTAATTGGTTGGCACTATGTGAACGCGTAGGTTATGCCACTGTTGTGGCTTATGGCGCTGATAGTGCAATTAGAGCAATTGAGGAGTATTTGAGATGACAGAAGAAATTTATACAATGATTGATCTTGTTGATCATATTGATATTGAAGATAAGATAAAGGAAGAACTTTATAAAAATGATATTGTGAAAATATGTAAACATCATGGAATATTGAACAGATCACAGATATGTATTAGAAAAGAAAAAAACGTCAAATCTGGCTTTTCTATGAAATGCCGTTCTTGTTTAAAAGAGAAAAATGAAAGATGGCGACATAAAAAATATGGAACGAAAAAGTCTATCATATCTGCTTATAAAAAAACTTCCATGGAATATTTGTAATGGATAATTTATTAAATCTAACAGACGTTCAAGTGAAACAAATATTTGAAAAAGGATATACTCATGTTATGTGTCCATGTGGATGTGGAGATGTTAAAAAAATTTTTAAAGATGAACTTTTATTTAAAGAAGAAGAGATCGAAGATATAGAAAAATTAATGAGTGAGGAAAATAAAAAATGACAAAGTGGCAACCAATTGAGACAGCTCCGATAAATTGTAGAATAATTTTATGGCTTTTTTTGGGAAAATATGATGAAAATGAATCCTTTTCATGCGAAGGATATCTAGATTCAGATAAAGAATATTTTCTGTTCGATAGCTCAGAAGAAGTTAAAATAAAAGGTTTTAAGGCGACGCGCTGGATGCCATTGCCAGAACCGAGGTTCTCATCTGTTAAAATTAAAAATTCAGAAATAACAGATACAGACCTTAAAGCATTAGCAAATAAGGTTTTGCAGCGCAACCGTTCATGCAACTCCTATGAAACTGAAATAGTGGGAATGGGTGAGTGCGAATCAAATAGAACAATAGAATTAATTCTTGATTTGAAAAAAAGAATTGCAAATGTTTATTTTTCACATTGTGAAGAATTGGAATCAGATATTGTAGAAATTTTTGAAACTGTAAAGCCAGAAAAAATAGAAGAAGTCATTCATAAAAAAATTTGGCATTATCAAGATGAATGTAGATCTATTATTGGAGAGTGTTTTGATGATCTTATTAAAGACGTGAGAGGTATTGAAAATGAATGAATCTTGTTGGAAATCTATTAGAACAGAACCATTTTGTTGAAAAATTTGATTAAATAACTAAATATTAAAATGAGACATTTATGAAGAGTAATGGATTTGATAAAATAATATTTAATTTGCTTTCTATATTTTTATTGTTGCTTAGTCTGTTTTTGCCAGTTGTGAATGGCGCAGCATTATTGGTGGCATTTTTTGCTTGTGTTTGTATTATTTCAAGTAGAATATGGGATATATATACATTGCATTGCGCTAGTACAGAAAAGCCAAAAAGTATTTTATTAAATGGATTTTTGGGGTTATTTCCATGCTCTCTTTTGATTTCATTTCTATTATATCAATCAGCATTTCATTCCGTAGCTATATTCATGCCGTTTTTTTGTTTGGCTTCATTGATTATAAATAATGCATTAATACCTTTATTTTTAAAATATGAATATAGAATATCGTGCAAAGAATATCTTTATAAAAAAGATAAAGATTGGGTTTCAGTCTGGAGAATGCTGGCATTTATGTGCGGTGGTGTTTCAGAGAGAGGCGTTAAAAAACCAGTTGTTAATGTAGTTGCTACATTGTTTGGGTTTGTAATATGTGGTTTGATCTGTGGCGTATTAGCAAGCGCATTAGCACAGCAATTATTTATGAATACTAAATTTGTTGTAATGCTTGCACATGCTGTGAATCATGTTGGTTCTGCGGCTAGCATAACAATTGTTTTTTCATCAGCATTTATTGCAATCGCATTGTTAATATCTGCATTTTTGGCGTGTTATAGATTTAATAGAAAATGCTTTGTGGGTGATTATCCTTTTTTTAAAATTAAAAACGATAATCTTAAACCGCTTATTACTCCTAGGACAACCATTTTTGTTCATCCATCAAATGAACCCACGAAAAAAAGAAGTCCTCTTCAGCTAATAAATACAATAAGAGTAGATGAACACTGTGTGAATGATACTCCTGTTTCTTCTGCTTTAATACATGATCGTGCAGATTTAAAAGATGATCATTTTATGTTGCCATCAAGACAATAATTTTTTATAACTAAATATATTTGTTGCTATATATTTTTTTTCAGGTATAATGACTTTTGAAGTCCTGCTGCTCCTCCTATAGTTGGTTGGACTTCATTTTTTTATATCTTAATAAGAGTACTTTGTTAAATTTGTAAAGATAAAAAATACCGTATGTTTAAGCGACTATGGTTTTTTTTCTTAAATCTTTTTCTGTATATTCAGTTCAGATTCTATTTCTTTTATTTTCAGTTCTAACTCTCTGATCTTATCTTTACGAAGACTTAATATTTCATCTTCATCAACAAGAATTGATAATCCGCATTCACATCTTTCATGATAAAAATCATTTCTCATGCATCTTTGAAGCATTCTTATTCTGCTCACTCCCAATAATTTTGCCGCAATTTTTAGTCTAATTTTTTTCATTTTTAAACCTATTTGTTATTACTTTCGAAACTATATAAACAACGATTGATATAAATAAGAATGACAATACAAAAATCGTTATAGAATCATATTTTATAAAGCTATCTTCTGATTTTTGAACAACTTCTACTGACTGAGTAGAATAGGTTGGAACTTCCATCTCGCCTGAAATTTTTTTAATGTTGTGACTATCGCCCCGCGCAATCGCTCTATTCAGCTCTTTGTTCTGTTCAGAGAATTTGTGCAAGTCTTGCTTGTCTTTTTCTAACTGCTTAATCATGCTCTCAAATTCTGATGATAATTCATCGAATGATTTTGTGTTATTGTTCATTGTTATTTCCTCCTGAATTTTCTGCGTCAAAAATTTTATTTCTTCCAACTTTCTTAAATTTCTTTTCTAACTTTTTGAAATTTCTTTCATCTATTAATTTAGCATCGCTCAAATCTACTGACTTTAAATCTGCACCACTCAAGTCTGCTGATCTTAAATATTCAGCCATTAAATCTGCTGCTTTTAAATCAGCAAGCCTCAAAATTTCTTTTAATCTAATGAGATCTTCAGATCTTAAGTTTTTGAACCACTCAAGACCAGCCTGAATCTTTTTCAATTCTTCTTTTGTTAAATTTTTCATTGTAACTCCTCCGTTTTTATTTTTTGCAATTGATACACTTTATTTGTTCAACTATTTTCTTAGAGCAAACAGATATGATCTGGTCTTTTTCTATATGGCTCCAATCGACAGCATTTTTTTTGTTAAAGCACTCGTCGATTTTGTTGTTCCATTTTTTATCTGATATGCATAGAACAGCATTAAATTCATCGCATAATTCACAAATACATTCTATACAATGTGATAAATTATTTTTTTTATTTTTTGATTGAAATGTATCTATCCAGATCATTTTTGTTCTCCAAATTCTTTGATTTTATGAAATATCAAATACAATGCAGGATTTGATATGCCGTTTTTTTTATTTAAACTGTCTAGTTCATATGTGCCATTTTCAATTCTATTGAAATTATCAATGAATTTATTCATGATATGATTTCTGTCTAATGTTTTTTCGTTAAAACCCCACATTTTGTTATTTCTACTATCATCAGCATATGATATGACACTACTAATGTCTTTTAATCCATTATACTCAAAATCAAAATTAATTATGTAACCAGCAGACTTATTCAATTCATTCTTTTGAAATGAATCTATGCTGAAGTTATTTAGCTTGATTGAGTGTGAAGTGTTCATGACGCTTCTCCTTTTTTTGTAAGGTTATATTGTTAATTCTTTTAAGTTTAAATGCTCTACAAGACATGCAACGTTGTGATCATAGCTCTTCAATACATCATGCTCATAAAACATCTCAAAGTATCTGTCTTGAATGTCTGCTGAGTCATAAAAGCCTTCATCAGAGTGTGCTACAGAAAATTCTTTGTCAGAATCTCTCTTGACCAAGAAGTCTTCATTCGTTGTCATATCTCTGACCTGTATATTGAATGAAGTTTTTACTGAATCTAACTTCATTTCATATGGGTCGTAGTCATCTATATCTAATCTTTCAATGTTGATTACTTCAAAATTTCTGTAGTTTATCATGTGAATTATCCTTTTTATTTGTTTTGATTTATTGTTCTATATAATCATTGATATAAAAATTAGACCAATATTTGTCAATATTTAAAATTCTTTCAGCGCTTTCACAAATGTCAATTTTTTTATTTAAAATATGTACAGCCATTGCTTTTCTTTTATATTCTGAAGACGCAGGGTACTGAGTATCGATTAAATGAAGAGCGTCTTCATATTTGTATTCAAACATTGATTCAGCTTCAGAAATGATTCGTTTTGCATATTGTGTGAATTTTATCATTTTAAAATCTCCTTTTTTTGTTATTATTATCTATTACTTCATGATTACAGTTTAGCAGTTGATAAGTATCTTTTCAAGTTTATTTCGTCAGTAAATCTATCAATCAGCCAAAAGTCGACAAATCTTGACTATTAATCTCTAGAAATAATCAAAAACTTCATCTTATTGAAAAACACAATGTTTTCAACGGGTTATTGCAACAAAATAAAAGTTATCCACAAGTTATCCACAGGCTGATCATCTTGAGGTACGTGAAAATTCTATCTGGATTTTTTTAAATTTTTCCCTTTAAAAGCTTGACAATCTAAAAAAAAGGCGTAAAAGAGATAAAGTTATCCACAAGTTATTCACAAGTTATCCACAGCAGTGTATAGTATGGAAAGTCAAGAAAATAAAATTGAACAAAAAACAGAAAGTCAGTTAGAAAAAAGAGGGCGTGGGCGAGAGATCACATATACAGATGAAAGAGCTGATCAGATTTGTGATTTGATTAGCACACACTCTGAAAGTATTTTGACGTTGCATGAGATGTACCCAGACATTGTGCCATGCGAAGAAACTTTTTGGCGGTGGCGACGTAAATTTGATTATTTCGCAAAGGAATACGCGAAAGCTAAGCGACTGCAAAGTGATGCTAACGTTGATTCAATGATTCGCATTGCTAAAGATTGTAAAGAAAGTAGAGATGCTATTAATAAAGCTAAATTGTTGATTGATGTTTTTAAATGGGACGCTGCTAAGAGAATTCCAAAATTATACGGTGACAGAACAATCAGCGAAGTTGAACAAACAGTTACAGTGAAGTCTTCAGAAGAAGCAAGAAAAATGGATTCTGAAGAAGTAGAAAGTTGGTACAAAGATTTAATGGGATAAAAAAATGGCAGCAGTATTTGCAGCAACTGACGGAACACAATTACCAATTCTTGAATTGCCTCGCAATTATGAATATGAGGTGATTGGAGAATTTGGTCCGAGATTATCTAGAGAGACTGTTGAATACATCGGAAATACATATGAGAAGTTATATACGTACGATGAAGAAAATGGAGAAATGCTGACTGAATCAAATTGGTTATTAGTAGAAGTTTAAATGCCAATACCTTTTCCATTTAATTTTAAGAATCCTGACTACAGAGAAGTAATGCTGTGGAGGGGCGAGAGATTAGAAAGAATACGAAAAGACCCTGCAAAAATAGGGGTTTTGAAGAGATTTTATAAAGATAATCCTGCGCAATTTATTATCGATTGGGGAATGACTGAAGACCCAAGAAATCCTGAGCGCGGATTGCCGACACGAATTCCATTTATTTTATTTCCTGCACAAGAAGAATGGATTCATTGGTTACTGAAATGTTGGAAAGAACAAAAACCTGGTGTCTCTGATAAATCTAGAGATATGGGTTTGAGCTGGTTAACAACAGCGCTTGCTACAACGTTATGTTTGCACAATAAAGGATTAGAGATCGGATTTCTGTCTAGAAAAGAAGAGTACGTAGATTCAATTGGCGATCCAAAGAGTTTATTAGAAAAAGTACGAATATTTGTTTCTTTATTGCCGAAAGAATTTAGAGGTGATTGGGATAGGAGAAAAGATTCTGTACACAAGAAAATATCATTCCCACAAACAGGATCAAGAATTAGAGGTGAGGCGGGTGATGGTAGTTTTAGAGGAGATCGTTTAAGCCTTATTTTTGTAGATGAAGCTGCATGGATTCCGAGAGCGCATTTATTAGATGCATCTCTTTCTGCAACGGGAAATTGCAGAATAGATATTTCTACACCACACGGTCGTGGAAATCCTTTTGCTGATAAAAGGTTCGACGGGAAAACAGAAGTGTTTTCTCTGCATTGGACGAAAGATCCGCGCAAAGATCAAGAATGGTACGAGAAGAAATGTAACGATATCAATGATCCAATTGTTATCGCACAAGAAATTGATTTGAATTATGACGCATCGCAAGAGGGAATCGTCATCCCCAGTGCTTGGGTGCAAGCATCAATTGATGCGCATATTAAGCTTAATTTAAGTGTTTCTGGCATTAGAAGAATTGGATTTGATATTGCAGATGAAGGAAAAGATTTAAATGCCATTGTTTTGCGTCATGGATTTTTGGTTGAGCACACAGACATTTGGTCTGGAAAAGGAATTGATATTTATAAGACTACGCAGAAAACTTTCAATATTTGCGATCAGTTTAATTGTGACAGTGTGAAGTTTGATGAGGACGGTTTAGGTGCTGGTGTGAGAGGCGATGCTAACAAGATCAACTCTGAGAGAAATAATAAAGTACATTTTGAAGGATTTAGAGGTTCTGGAGAAATATCAAATAAGAATGGAGATGCGTTTGATCAGTTCAGCGATAGAACGTTAAGACCAAGCGATAAATTCAGAACGAACGAAGATTATTTTTCTAATTTGAAAGCTCAGGCGTGGTGGCAATTACGCACTAGATTTCACGAGACATATAGAGCTGTTGTTGAAGGTTTGCCGTTTGATGAGAATAAAATAATTTCGATATCTAGTTCATGTCCGAATTATTTAAAGTTGATTAGTGAATTATCTCAACCGACTTATTCTCAAAACAGTAACGGAAAGATATTGATTGATAAGAAACCAGACGGTTCTAAATCACCAAATATTGCAGATGCTTTGATGATGTGTTTCTTCGTAGATAAACAGAGAAAAGGTTTTTACAGTGTTTAAATTTCTAAACAAAATATTTAAATCAGACAAAGAAGAAAAGATTGAAAATATTGTTGATAACAGAAATAAGAATTTAAAACATTTTCACAACTACGAAGATTACGCTAAAAAATTAAACGCAATGTCTATTCAAGATGCTGCGAATAATGTTATTAATAATGTATTTGTTAGAAAGGCGAGTGATGATCTCGTTGTGACGAGTGAGCACGCGATGGATTCTAAGCAATATCGTCAAGAATTAACATCTGCGTGTGACAGTATAGAGACAGGTTGTGGAGATGGAGGAGTTAGTGCTCTTCAGTTCTCTTCGATATCATCTCCAACTTTAATCGCGTGGTACACATCTCAAGGATTTATTGGTTGGCAGTTATTAGCAATGTTAGCGCAACATTGGCTGATTAACAAAGCATGTGAAATGCCTGCGCGTGATGCGATCAGAAAAGGATTTGATATTAGTGTAAATGATGGAACTGATGTAGACCCAAAAATTATTGATGAAATTAAAAAGTTAGATCGCAAGTTTAATTTGAATAAAAACTGCGTTGAATTTGTGAAGATGGGTCGTGTATTTGGTATTCGTGTTGCGATGTTTAAAGTTGAATCATCAGATCCAGAATATTACACGAAGCCTTTCAACATAGACGGCGTAACTGCAGGAAGCTACAAGGGTATTTGTCAGATTGATCCTTATTGGATAACACCATTATTAGATATGGAATCTGCATCAAATCCTGCATCGATGCATTTTTATGAGCCGACATGGTGGCAAATTAATGGTGTGAGAGTTCATCGCACTCACTTAGTCATCATGAAGACAAGTGAAGTAGCTGATATTTTGAAGCCGATTTATTTTTATGGCGGAGTATCAATACCGCAGAAGATTTATGAAAGAGTTTATGCTGCTGAGCGTACTGCAAATGAAGCGCCGCAGCTAGCAATGTGTAAACGTACTCGTGTTGTGAAGACTGATATTGCTTCGGCATTAGCAAATCAGAATGAGTTTCAGAGAAGAATACAATTAGCACAAGCTTTTCAAGATAATTATAGCGAGAGATTCATTGACTATAACGATGAGTTTTCTCAGTTAGATACTTCACTTGCAGACTTTGATGCAGTGATGATGTCTCAGTATCAGATTGTTGCAGCAGCTGCGAATGTACCTGCAGTCAAATTATTAGGTACAACGCCAAAAGGTTTTAATGCAACAGGTGAATATGAAGAAGCGAGTTATCACGAAGAGTTAGAGAGCATACAAACAAGTGATTTGACGCCATTGATTGAACGTCATCACATGTTGCTGATTAAGTCTGTGATTTGTCCAAAATTTAATGTTCCATATTTTACGACAGAAGTATGTTGGAACACGCTTGATAGTATTACTGCAACAGAGTCTGCATTGTTGAATAAGACAAAAGCAGAAACTGCGCAGATATTAATAAATTCAGGTGCGTTATCACCGAACGATGAGCGTGAACGATTAATCAAAGAAAAAGATAGCGGGTATAACGGTATGAAAATTGAAGAAGAGAATTTAGAGATAGATGATAAATCATACACTGATTTGATTAATTCAATTAATGTACCTGCAGATATAAATAATGGCGAGCAAGAAAAGATCGGTTAAGAGACAAGATCAAATAGAAGGAAGTAAATTAAGTTACAACGTTTCTGAGCAAGAGCATTACTCATCTGAAATGAGGTCATTGTTTTCTAAATTGATCGATGAGACTGAAAAGCAAGTTTATGCATTGTTCAGAAAAGATGCTACGAAAGATTACATAGAAGAATTTAATAAAGTTGAAGATGCAAGTGTAACGAGTGAGTTCACTAGAATATTTAACAGATTAACTAAGTTCTTCAATCCATTCTTCAGCAAGAAAGCTCAAGAAATGGCTGAGCGAATGGTTAATCAAACTCTGAAGTACAGCAAGAGTTCATTGAATTTTAGTTTGAATGATGCTGCTGAAGGAGTTTCTATTAATGTTAAAGAAATGTCACCGGTTCTGAGAGAAATAATAAAAGCATCTGTTAAAGAAAATGTTGGACTGATTACATCGTTGCAGAAGTCTTATTTGGATGATGTGAACAAGACTGTTAATAGAGCTATAACACAAGGTCAGGGACTTAAAGATATTCAAGAATATTTAGGTGGAAAATTAGGAGAAAGCAATCAAGTACCGCTGAATGAAAAAGTATTAAGGCATGCTAAAAACATGGCTTTAGACCAAACAAGAAAGGTCTATAACAATGTGAATGCTGAACGGATGAAAAGTTCTGGGATTAAAAAATTTATTTGGTTGCATAGTGGTGGTGGTCAACACCCTAGGCCTGATCATGTTGCAATGAATGGTAAAGAATATAGTTTTGATGATTTGCCGGTGATTGATAGAAATACAGGTGAACGTGGAATTCCTGGACAGGCCATTAATTGCAAATGCACGATGAAACCAGTTATTGATTTTGGTGATTAAAATGCCATTAAAAACAGGTTCATCACAAAAAGTAATATCAGAGAACATAGGTGAATTGATTAATTCTGGATATCCACAAAAACAAGCAGCTGCTATTTCATACAGTAAAGCTCGCGGTAAAGATGAAATGGAAAGTAATAGAACAGAAGATATAAACGGTTGGATTGAAATAAAAGGAAATCCTATCTCTAAAGTTGGTGTATTTCCATATTCAGGTCGTCAAATTGGAAGAGCAGATTTAGATAGTGACAAAATATACTATGTTTATAGGCCTGAAGAAGAATTAAATAATGAAGAGTGTATCAATTCATTTAAGTTAGTTCCGTGGATTGATGAACACATCATGTTGGGGTCTGAAGAAGTTGGAATGACGCCTGCAGAAAAAAAGGGAATTGAGGGAGTTGTTGGTGAAGAAGTATTTTTCGAAGATGTGTATTTGAAGGCTAATATAAAGGCATTTTCTGAGTCTTTGAAAGATAGCATAGAAAATGGAAAAAAAGATTTGAGCATTGGTTATTTGTGCAAATATATTGAAGAACCAGGTGTTTATGATGGTCAAGAATATAGATTTGTACAAAGAAACATTCGTGGAAATCATCTAGCACTTGTAGATGAAGGGCGGGCAGGTAAAGACGTTGCTGTGCTCGATAAAATGATTTTTACAATTGATAGTGGGGAATTTAAAAACATGAGCACTGAAAACGTTGAAGTAAAAGCATTAACACTCGAAGATGTTGCTTCTAAACTTGATAAATTAGAAGAGATCATTGCAAAAATTGCTCAGGCAAAAATGCAAGATGAAGATGTTGAAGAGAAGAAAACATCTGATGAAGATATGACTGAGTCATCGTCTTATGATGAAGATGATGAAGAGAAAAAAGTAGTCGCTGTCGTCAAAAAAGAAGGTGAAGACGAAGATGATACTGATACTACTACTTCAGATGAAGATGAAGACAAGAAAGTAGTTGAAGTTGTTAAAAAAGAGTCAGCTATGGATTCTGCTAAATTCAAGAAAGAAGTTTTTAAACACTTCATGCAAGAGGTTTCTAAGAAAAACAAATTGGCTGATGATCTATCAAAACATATTGGTACTTTCGATCATTCTGAAAGCACACTAGAAGAAGTTGCAAAATATGGCGTTAAAAAACTTGGTTTGAAATGCAAACCAGGTCACGAGATGTCAGTGTTGTCCGGTTACATGGCTCGTGGTGTGAGCACATTACCCGCCGTCGCAATGGATAGCTATGCTAAAAAATCTAGCAACAACTTAGATTTCATCAAATCAATTTCTCAATAATAGAAGAGAGGAAAAAATGGGAATTCAAACAGTAGTTAATGTAACACAGGGTTTCGGAATAATTGGTGAACGATATGATAATTCTCCAGTTCGCTCACAACCATTCATGTTAAATTCTGCAAGCGCTGCCAATAACGTATTTGGTAGGGCATTTACAGTACTCTCCGAAGGTGTGGCTCGTGCAGGAAATCCTGGCGGCACTAATGTTTTCGCAGGAATTTTAGTAAATCCAAAATCTCATGCATTGCTTGGTTCTGCATCAAATACATTAGCAGCATCTTTAACACTTGCAAATAATGTGACTGCAGAAATTGCAAACATGGGTTGCTTCGTTGTTACTTTGCCAACCGCATCTTCACCGATTGGAAATCTTGTAATTTATGATAATACAACCGGTGTATTAGAAACGATTGCGCCTGGTGCTGATTTGCCAGTTGGAAAATCTTCTGCTTATGCAGTTGTAGATAGATTCGATATCACTTCAGGTTTAGCTGTCATTAGAATGACGACTATTCCAGAAATTCCTGTATTAGCTTAATAAAAGCGGAGATAAAACAAAATGAGTTACGAAACACAAGCAACAAAAGAAATTGCACACTATCCTGCTGCTAAAATTAAAGCATATGATGGTTTTAAATTTAAAGATGCAAATTCTTTTAAGAATTTAGATTCATTGGGAATTCATTGCGCATTTGATGTTCAAGATAGTAATAGATCATATGTTGCAACTTCATATGCAATGGATAATCTTCAAGCTCCAATTACCACACCAACCATGATAGTTCCTGTTCAATTTTTGCAAGAATGGGCTCCTGGTTTTATTCGTATCGTTACACAAGTACGTACGATCGATGAATTTATTGGTATGAGCATTATTGGTAGTTGGGAAATGCAAGAAGTTATAAAGACTACAGTAGAAGGTATTAACATACCAACAGCTTATGGTGATTATAACAACGTAAACTTTGCATCTTGGAATCCTAACTACGAACGTAGAACCATTGTAAGAAATACAAACGGTATTGACGTAACTGCTTTAAATGAAGCACGTGCAGCTCGTGGTCGTTTTAATCATGATGGTGAATTGCGTCGTTCATGCACAATCGGTCTAGAAATTCTTCGTAACATGATCGGTTTTCGCGGTTATAACAACGGATTAAATCAAACTTATGGTGTGTTGAATGATCCTAGTTTGCCTTCTTATGTAACTGTTCCAACAGGAATTTCTGGATTTACAGATTGGGCACGTAAAACATATTTAGAAATTGTGAGAGATTTAAAAAATGCTGCAGCTGCATTGATCACAAATTCTGCCGGTAATATCAAACCGTATAATGAGCCTATGGTTTTAGGTCTTGCGAATGCTGCAGTTGCACAGTTAGCAACTGTGAGTGATTTCGGAAATTCTGTGAATGATTTTATTACACAAACTTTCAAAGGCGGTTTACGAATTGTTGCAATTCCTGAATTTAATGCTGCAAACGGAGGAGCAAACGTATTCTACATGTTCCCAGAAAAATTTATGGATGACTCAACTGATGGAGGACGTATTTTTGATCAGATGGTTCAGACCAAGTTTTACAACACGGGTGTTGAAAAAACAACGAACGGTTACAAAGAGCAATATTTAAATGCAACCGCTGGTGTTTATTTGAGCCGTCCATGGGCAGTTTATAGAGCAACGGGGGTTTAAAAAATGAATTACGTTTATTCAACAATGAGTGATAGTGTTGTTTATTGTTTTTATGACGAGACTGTGCCTGTTGGTGCAAATTCTGTTATTAAACATGACATTAAAATAAACGGATGTGCAAATGTCGCTCAATTAAAAGTCTACTCAAGTGAAGGTAGTAATGTCACTTTGAAAGGTGCGTGCACTCCCGTTTCTGATGAAGACTTAGCACTATTAGAAAAAAATACCGTTTTTCAACTTCATATGACAAATGGATTTATCAAAATAGAAAAAAAAGAAAAAGAAATTGATAAAGTTGTTTCTGATATGAAAGCTGCAGATTTAGCAGCTCCTGTTACTCCAGATGAACAAGAAAAAATTCTGAAAGAGTATGAAGAGAGGGGAAGGAAAAAAATTAAATAACCATGACATACATTTTCGATGTTGATAAATTTCGCTCTATGTTTCCAGAGTATTCTAACGTAATAAAATATCCTGATGTTTTATTGCAAAGTTACTGGGACATGGCAACGTGTTATATAACACCAGAAGATGAATGTTGGTTAAATGGTTGTGGTCGTGAGAATGCGCTGTATTTAATGACAGCGCATATCACTGCAATATCAGACAACATAAAAAATAATGCAGGTGTTGGCGTAGAGAATTCAGCAACAATCGATAGAATTTCTGTTGCTATAACTCCACCCCCATTTAAAAATCAATGGCAGTATTGGTTATCGACAACCGCAAGAGGTCAGCAATTATGGGCTTTATTGCAGATAAAATCTGTTGGTGGTTTTTCAGTTGGTGGATTACCTGAAAGATCAGCCTTTAGAAAAGTTGGCGGCATATTTTGAAAGTTGAAAGAAAAACAAATAATGGCGGGTTAAAACAGCTTAAATTAAAGCTTGAAGGATTAGACAAACAACAAATAAAAGTGGGTTGGTTTGATTCTGCTGTTTATCCAAACGGTACAAAAGTAGCTTTAATTGCAGCACAAAATGAGTTTGGAAATCCTAATAAAAAAATACCGCCAAGACCTTTTTTTAGAAGCACTATCAAAGAAAAGCAAACAGAATGGAAAGAAAAATTATCTAAGATATCGACATCGATACTTGAACAAAAAATAAATATTGATCAAGGTGTTAGTTCATTCGCTTTAGTTGTAGAGGGTGACATAAAAGAAAAAATAACAAATATTAAAGAACCTGCTTTAAAAGAATCAACAATAAAGGCAAGAAAAAGAAAAATGAAAGATGGTAAGACAGTTGGAAACTTGACAAAGCCTCTTGTTGAAACTGCACATATGTTGAATACAGTAACTCACGTAATTACTAAGAAATGAGCATAATACTTCGAAGAAATTTATTATTAAGCGCGTTTAATTTAATAGATAGACAAACAATTAATTATTACAAATTTAATAATAGAATTTTAAATAGTGTTGGTCAGTGGATTTCTGAATATGACGAACCAATTGAAATACAAGGCAGTTTACAGCCTGTTCCACGATCATTATACGAACAATACGGATTAGATTTCCAGAAAGACTATTACAATTTTTTTGCATTATCGGACGTGATGGATGTTGAAAGAGAAGTGTCTGGTGATCAATTAGAATTTTTAAATAATCGATATCAAGTCAATTCAAAAGTTGCGTGGTATTCGATTGATGAGTGGGTTCAACTACTTTGCATAAAGATAACAAATGCTTGATAACGAATTGATATTGTTATTCAGACCATTACTCATAAATGGTTTATCAAGTGCAGGGTTTAATAATGTAGTTGTTCAACAGGGATATCAGCCGACAGCGCAAGGTGTGCCGGTTGATGCAGTTGTTTCATTTTTCAAAATTGGTGATCACAGGTTCGGCACTAGATCAAACAATACTGTTTATGATTTAGATGAAGAAGAAATGATCACAACTGAAATACAGATATACGAAACAACGTTTCAAATATCTGCATTGTTGAGACAAATACCGACTGACATATCATTTACTGCATCTGACTTGGTCAATGAATGCGCAAGAATAATGAATACTCAAAATACTGTTGATGCATTGAATGAAAATAGTGTTGGTGTATTAAGAGTGAGTGAAGTAAGAAATATCTATTTTAAAGATGATAGAGATCAGAACGAAGCATCTCCATCTTTTGACTTTGTATTAACACACAAGAATATTTACAAAACAACAGCACGCATATCAACCGGCGTTAAATTTAACATTTACAGGGTTTAAAAATGGCTATTTCTTTTAACAAATATATTGATATTACATCGGGTGTTGGTGGCACTTCAAATATTGGTCAGCGTAGTTTGTCTGGTCGAATATTCACTGTGAATCCATTAATACCAACAAATACAATTATAGAATTCACAAGCGCGGAAGATGTTGGTGTTTATTTTGGCACTACATCTGAAGAGTATAAACGTGCTGCAAATCCTTATTTCAGTTTTATCAGTAAAAATATTACTGCTGCAAATTTGATTAGTTATAACTTTGCACCGATTGTTGCAACTGCGCCAAGAATTTTTGGTGATCGTTCTGACAAGTCTTTGACTGCATTACAGTTCATAGCAACTGGGGCAATAAAATTAACTTTAGGTGGTGTTGAACATACGTTGACTGGTATTGATTTCACGACCGCTTTGAGTTTGGCTAACGTTGCGACAATTTTACAAGCAAAAATAAATGCAGAATCTGGTGCTATGTGGACTGCAGCAACTGTCACTTATGACGCGACCAGAAAAAGTTTTAATTTAGTTGGTGGTGTGACAGGTGATGCAAATGTGAGTGCAGGTTTGGCAGGCGCAGGTCAAGAGATATTAAATTTAATTGGTTGGGGTACACCTGTCGGTGACGGTAGCGGTACTATATTTTCAGATGGTTCTGCAGTAACAACGATCACTGAAATATTAACTGAGTCTGCAGATCAATCTGATAATTTTGGTTCTTTCTTATTCACGACATCTTGTGCATTGAATTTGTCTCAATACACAGAAGCAGCCCAGTGGACTCATTTACAAAATATTAAGTTCAAGTTTATGGTTCCTATTTTGCCTGCAAATACAAATACATGGCACGACGCACTCATCAATTATAGTGGTGTTGTGATGAGCTATTTGCCAACTGCATATACTGGCGAATATCAAGAAATGGCAGATATGACTATTTTAGCTGCGACTAACTACAATAGATTGAATGCTACTCAGAACTACATGTATCAAACTAATTTTCCATTTACGCCGACAGTTTCTGATACAGCAACATCCAATACATTAGATGCATTGAGAATAAATTATTTTGGTGTTTCTCAAACAGCAGGAACTCAATTTGCATTTTGGCAGAGAGGTTATATAAACGGAACATCGACTGCACCTTCAGATTCAAACACATTTGCAAATGAGCAGTGGTTAAAATCTGCTGCTAGTTATGAATTAATGAACTTGATGTTGGTATTGCCAAAGATTTCTGCGAACACTCAAGGTCTTACTCAAGTCATTGCAGTATTACAAAACGTGATTAATCTTGGTTTGCGTAATGGCACTATCAGTGTTGGAAAGCCTTTAAATCAATCACAAAAATTATTTATTTCTAATATCACAAATAGTGAAACTGCCTGGTATCAAGTTCAGAGTATTGGTTATTGGCTCGGTGCTGCGATTGTTCAAGTCGGACTTGATTACGAAATACAATACACTTTAATTTATAGCAAAGATGATGTTATTAGAAGAATTGAAGGTTCACACGTTCTAATCTAAGAGAATAAAAAAATGACAAATGAAATTTCAGTTTTTGGCGGAACAATACGACTAGTTGCATCTTCGACATTTCCTGCGGGTATTACAGTAACACAATTTACTGATGACATTGATGCATGGGATATTCCAGAGGTTATTATTGCTGAATGCACTATGGGTCCAAATGGTGATATGTTGACCTGGGGTAAAGCTAATATTATCCCTATAAAAATAGGAATAATTCCATTTTCTGATGATGATGTTAATTTGTCTATTTTGTTAAATGCTAATAGACCACAACAAGGTAAATTGCCCGTTAAAGATAATATCACTATGACATTCTCTTATCCTGACGGAAATTTTGTAACTTTCATAAATGGTAAAATTGTTTCTGGTATGCCAAAACCAGGCGCTGCTAGTTCTGGCCGATTAAAAAGTAATTCGTACGGATTTAATTTCCAGGGTGTTGCATAATGAAAAATTACGAATCATTACTTAAACCAGTTGAGATTGAAGTTGAAGGAAAAACATTTTGCATTTCTAGATTTACTGCAACAGATGGACGTGAAATTGTCAGTAATTATTTTTCATCTAATGTTCCAAAAATTGGAAATTACAAGGTAAGCAAAGAAACAATGCTTAAATTAATGTCTTTTGTTGCTGCTAAAAACAGTGAAAGCAATTATGTTGTTTTGCAAAATGAAACACTAGTAAATAGTTTTTTGAATGATATGCAAAGTCCATGGGAAGCTCTTGGTAAAATTGAAATTGAAATGCTGAAATATAATTGCACTTTTTTTCAGAACGGGCGAATCTCGACTTTCTTAGGAGATATCGCCCTGATTTTACAACAGAAGAGTTCAGAAATATTGACCCCCTTATTGGAAAAATTATTACAGAAGGGCGAGCAACTTTAAATGAATTGAGAACAATATATAGTTTAGAAGACGCAATGGATTTATATGAATCTTGTGTTGTTCCACAATTTAACGAATATTTAGCTTACGAGCACGCAAAGAAGAAGAGCAAATAATGTCACTACTTGATGCTTTTTACATATTATTTCAAAGCGATGCTGATAAAACATCTAAAGATGTTGATAAGTTAAACACATCATTAAAACAGACAGAAAATGTATCTTCACAATTATCAGGAAAATTTAATGGTGTTGTTAAATCGTTATTAGGAATTGGAGCTGCAGTATTTTCAGTATCTGCTGTGCTTGCAGGAATTTCTTCATCTAATACATATGCTGATGAACTCGGAAAATTATCAAAAAGACTGAATATCAGTGTTACTGATTTAGATGCATGGAGTTCTGCTGTTGAAAAAAATGGAGGTAGTGCACAGTCTTTTCAAAGTACACTTAGTTCATTAAATGAAAAATTCGCAAGTGTTGGCAGATACGGACAAAACACAACTCAGTATTTGTTGAGAGTTTCTTCAGCGATGGAAAGAATGAGTTCAGTCAGAGCTCAGAATTTTGGAAAGTCTTTAGGTCTTGATGAATCAACAATTGATTTATTGAGCAGAGGTAGAAAATCAGTAGAAGAATTAATCAATAAACAAAAAGAATTATCAGAGATAACAAAAAAAGATACTGAAATTGCAAGAAAATTTAAAGAACAATGGCATGATACAACAAAATCTTTAAGTGGAGTTTTCACTGGTGCTAATTCTTATTTGATTCCTTTTTTCACTAAAGTATTAAAAGTATTTGAAGATTTTGCAAATTTTCTTAGAAGACACAGAGGAATAGTTGAAGGTGCACTTATAGCAATAGGATCAGCATTAGGATTTTTTGCAGTAAGATTAGCTTTGGCGAGTCTACCTTTAACTTTAATTACTGCTGGAATTATACTTTTAGGATCAGCATTCTCTCTTGCATATGACGATATAAAAACTTTTATTGAAGGTGGAGATTCGTTGTACGGAAGATTGATTACAAAATATCCTGTTATACATGAAATAATAAAATCTGTTGGAGAACAGATAAAAAATTTCTGGGAAACATTGAAATGGAGTGTTGGAATTGTAAATGAAGCTCTTGTAAAAACATTTGAAGTTTTGTTGGGATGGTTAAGCAAAATTGCAAAAGCAACAACAGAAATGATAAAAGGAATAAAAGAAGCAGCCGGGAAAGTTGGTGATTTTTTTAGTGTGAAAGATTCTAAAACTGAAAATGTTATGAAATCTGTGCAGGATGGACAAGTGATATTAAAGAATATATCTGAAAGTCCAATAAGCTCACAACCATCAACTACAATGATGAGTAATATGTTAAGTAATTCAAATAAAAATATTACTACAAATGTTGGAGATATCACAATAAACACAAATGCTTCTAGCTCTGAAGATATTGCAAAAACTTTTGATGATAATTTAAAGAAGCAGATTATAGAAGCGAATAATAATTATACTGATGGATTATTAGCGTAATGGCAATAGAGAGAGGTGCTTCATTAATATCTGCGTATTTCCCAAGCTTTACGAATGATGTGCTTGGTGTTTATAACAAAGATTTTAATCAAGTATTTAGAAATGCTAGAGCGATTAAAGCTTATATAAAGCCAAATTCAAAAGTGATGGATCATCCGATCGAAGATGGTAGCGTTATAAGTGACCATAGCATTTTTAATCCGATTGAAATTGAGTTGCTTTTAATATTATCAGATTCTGATTATAGAGATGTTTATGAAGAGATAGAAAACATCTATGAAAATAGGGAATTAGTAACAGTAAAAACATTTGCTTCTAGTTATGAAAATCAAGTGATATATGATATATCACATGAAGAAAGTAAGGATTTATTTGATGCATTGTCTATGACAATGAAATTGAGACAAGTTCTTTTTGTAAAGCCTCAATTTTCAACTGCTCCTAAAAATCCTAAAAACTCTAGAACTGTTGATAGAGGAACTCAAATAGCAAAACCAAAAGAGTCAGGAATTATAGAAATAAAAAATTATTTTTCTGGAAAAAAATAATATATATGCAACTATTAAATATAGATATTATACCTAATCAAAAATTTTCATGCACATTAGATGGAAATTTTTATGATATAGCTATCAAAGAAACTAATAATTGTATGAGTTGTGATGTATCAAGGAATAATGAAATTATAATATCAGGATCAAGAATAACAGCAAATGAATTTTTATTACCTTACGAATATTTAGAAAATGAAATGGGAAATTTCTTTATGCTCTGTCAGAACAATGATATTCCGTATTTTGACATGTTTGGCAGAAGTCAGTTTTTGTATTTTTTATCTAATGATGAAGTGAGAGAAGTTCGTGCAGGAATTTGACCCTAGAATTATAGAGCTAAGTATTGAAGTTGATGGTGTCATCAAGACATATACTGACTTGTATATAAAAGCATCTGGTTCTAAATTCGCGAATGCAAATCAGAACACATGCAATATACAAATAGATAATTTAACAAAAAACACGCGTGATTATATATTAACTGAGACTTCTCCGCTCAATAGAAACAGAAGACAAAAAAGAGTTGTGTTGAAAGCTGGAAGAAAATCGTATGGAACTTCAGTTGTATATTCTGGAAACGTTGTTGAGTCGACACCATCACAACCACCAGATATTGGATTATCATTAAAATGTTTGACTGCATTTTTTTTTCAAGGAGAAATTATTAAAACGAATCAGAGCAGCCAAACAAAATTATCTGATATTGCAGGGCAGGCTGCTAATAGTATGAATTTAGGCCTTAATTTTCAGGCTAAAGATATAAGTGTTGGAAATTATACATACTCTGGATCAGCATTAAGACAAGTCGATAAAATAAATAATTTATCATCCGCTAATGCTTTTATAGATGATGATATGTTAATAGTGAAAGATGCAGATAAACCTTTAACGAATATTATTACTTTAGTGAATGCAGAATCGGGAATGATTGGAATACCTGAAATTACAGAGCGCGGTGTAAAAGTTAAATTCTTATTAGACAACAAAACAAGAATAGGCGGAACAATAAGGGTTAATAGTAAAATAAATCCAGCAGCTAATGGAGATTATACTATTTACAAATTAGATTTTGATATCGCAACAAGAGATACACCGTTTTATTATACAGCTGAAGGTATGAGACCATTTTTATGAGTAATGCAATTCCTTCTATTGATCCATCTGATTTACATACGTTAACAGGTATGTTGAGGAATATAGTTGGAAAAGCCATTCAAGGAATGGATTGTATGTTGCCCGCGCAGGTTATTTCATTTGATAGAAATGATCCGAATCGTGTACAAGTACAACCACTCATTATGCAAATTGATACAAATGGTCAGACAGTATCACGTGGTCAGATAGCAAGCATACCAGTTTTGCAGTTAGGTGCAGGCGGAGCTTTTATAAATTTTAATTTGAAGACTGGAGATTTGGGTTGGATAAAATCTAACGATAGAGATATATCTATTTTTTTGCAATCTTATTCTGAGTCAGGACCTCAAACTTTTAGAAAAAAAGATTTTTCAGATTCTGTTTTTATACCTGATGTGATGCGTGGATATACGATTGATGAAGAAGACGCAGAAAATATGGTGATTGGTACAGTTGATGGGAATGTTAAAATATCAATAGGTACAGAAAAAATAAAGATAAAAGCGCCAACAGTTGAAATTGAATCTGAAAATATAGAGTTAAATGCAAGTTCTGGAATTTTAGCAACAACACCTTTGTTTAGAGTTGTTGGTGAAATAAATGCAAGCGGAAATATAACACCAAATGTACCGTAAAAATGGCTATCGGATTAAGACTAAATAGTAATAGAGATTTGTATTTAGATTCTGATGGAAATATTGCGACGACATCAGGACTGTCAACTGTTGTTCAAAATTGTGAGACAGCTGCAAGAACTCAGCTTGGTGAAATGATATTTTATGTAAATAACGGCATGCCAAATCAACAAGTCACATGGATTGGTCAACCGAGATTACAACAATTTGAAGCATCTTTAAAAAGTATATTATTAAACGTTGACGATGTGACTGATGTTTCTGGAATGTCTACTCAGATCATTGATAACGTTTTATTTTATTCAGTTAACATATTAACGACATTTGGTTCGAGCGTGTTAAATGGCAGCATATGATTATATAAATTTGACAGGCGTCATAGTGCCAGATGCTACTGATCAATTAGAAGAAGTTCAACAAGAATATAAAGATGCATTCGGTGATCAATCATTAGTTGTTACACCAGATACACCTCAGGGCGTTTTGATTACAGCAGAATCTTTATCAAGAATTGGAATAGCTAGAAATAATGCATTATTAGCGAATCAAATTAATCCAAATTTTTCTGGTGGAATATTTTTAGATGCGATTTGGGCGTTAACTGGCGGATCAAGACTATCTAATACACACACAACAGTTAATGTTGTAATGACAGGAGTTCCAAATACTCTAATAACATCTAACGTTAGAATAAAAGGATCTAACAATTTTTTATTTAGAATATCCGCGCCAATTAATTTATCTGCTGCAGGTACTGCAACTATAGACTTTATAGCTGTTGACCCAGGTCCAATACCAGCATTAGCAAATTCATTGACACAAATTGATGTTGGTGTATTGGGATTAGAAACAGTTAATAATCCAGGCCAAGGAATTTTAGGAACACTAGAAGAATCAGATGATGATTCAAGAAAAAGAAGAAGAAATACGCTTGCGCTGCAAGGTAGTGCAACTTTGTTATCAGTGACATCAGGATTATACGATACAGAAAATGTTATTAGTCTTTCTTCATTAGAGAATGTAGAAAACACAGTTGAAGTCATAGAAAATGTCACAATGAACGCACATTCATTGTATGTGTGCGTTGATGGTGGAACAGACTCTGATGTTGCAAATACAATATTTAACAAAAAAAGTGGTGGATGCAATTATACGAACGGTGCATCATCTTTGCCAGTTGACTTTGATATTCAGGGACCGTCTGGTGTTATTTATACAGTAAAATTTGATAGGCCTGATGAATTACAAGTTTTAATTAGAGTCACTGTTCGTTCAAACGGATTTGCAGTGAATCCTACTGCTGCTGTAAAACAAGCTGTTTTAGATTATGCGTATGGTAGATTGCCTGGTCAAAATGGTTTAGTCGTTGGTGCTTCAGTATCAGTATTTGAAATTGCAGGGGCTATTAAAATACAAATACCGCAAATTGATGTTGTTCTCGTTGAGAGTACATTAGCATCAGTGATTGATTATGATACTGCAGAAATACCAATTGAAGTATTTGAAAAAGCAGTCATATTAAATGAATCATCAGTGACAGTGATTGTATTATGAGAATACAAGCATTTGATTTTAATGTTAATTTATTAGCTTCTATTTTGTGGCAGTACAATGAAGCAGAACATTTACAGGCTTTGTTGAATTACAAGCAAGTTTGGTACAACACAAATCAAACAGAATTTTGGACAAATTGGTATAACGATGTATTTAATTTACAAACTGCGAATGAATTTGGTTTAAGAGTATGGTCAATCATACTTGATTTGCCGCTTCAAAATGATTCTGAAAATAATGACAAACCTATTTTTGGATTTAGCTTTTATGATCTTATTGTAAATTTTACAAGAGGAAATTTTGCATCGAATGGTGGATTGGGTCTTGATATTGATGAATTAAGAATATTGCTTCAATTAAGATATTTTAGATTGGTAACAAATTGTTCTATACCAGAAGCAAATAGATTTTTTAATTTTGTTTTTAAAAAGTTTCCAGGATCTGCATATTTATTAGACGGAAATATGTCTATTACATTTGTATATACATTTCCAATTAATCCAACATTATTAAATGCGATAAGAACATTTGATTTGGTTCCACGTGGAGCTGGAGTAAAAGTAAATTACGTGAGTGGCCTTGTTGATGTTTTTGGATTTGGAGAAAATCATTTGAATTTTACGCGCGGACAATTCGCGCAACCACTATAAATATAGGGTAAAAACATGACTTATGTAGCAAACAAATTTTTCGTAAATCCTTTTGCAGTTGCTGGTGATGTACAGACAATTCCAGAAACTGTTCAGCCGTCAGGTGCTGTTAGCTATCCTCAGGGTTTTACTTCTAAATATGATTTAGACCCAATTGTTGATCCATCTGCTTTGAATGTTCCAAGACTTGAAACTAATCAAGCATTACTAGATGTAACAACATCCTTGAAACAATATCAAGTGAATGGAACTCCGAATTTTATTACAACATCTGATA
>Ga0207663_10000097_pt1 | contig 41199 bp, 66 predicted proteins | sample LARL53metaG_FD_184346 | JGI IMG/M metagenome (GOLD analysis project Ga0207663, IMG submission 184346) | Corn, switchgrass and miscanthus rhizosphere microbial communities from Kellogg Biological Station, Michigan, USA - LAR L5-3 metaG... | ecosystem: Host-associated > Plants > Roots >...
CAGTGATTTTCTTGAGACGCGCGAGTGGGATCGCAAACAGCCGCCGCCTTTGCCGCGCAGAAAACGCGACTAACGCTTGACAGCGATCTAACACTGACCTAGTGACACAACTGCAGTAACCACAAACATTGGAGAACACATGGCACAGCGAATCGATTGGGATGCGATGCCGCACGACGAGATGGTCGCGCAGCTATCAGCAGGAGCTGAAGTGCGCGACAAGCGGGTGCGCGAGCTGATGGACGCCGACAAGCCGAAGCGTCGGCAGTACAGCGGCAAGAACGGCGCGACCGAACACACGGAGGCCGTGTGATGGCGGTCCGATCGGCGCCGTACGCGCATCGGGCCTATGCCCGAGGCGGTACGAGGGAAGCGGTGCTCGAGTGCCTCGAGCTGAACAAGCACACTGACCTGACGGCGCGTGACGTCGCGCGTCTCGCTCGCGTCGGAGTCAGGACGGCAAGCGATAAGCTGCGGGAGCTGCGCGACGAAGGCTTGGCGTACTCGCGCATGAACGTGACCCATGTCGGCACCGTGCTGCTTTGGGGTAGAGTCGCGGTATGAGCATCGAGAGCATGGGCGAGAATCCGCCGCTGAACGTTTCACCGGAAATCATCCAACAGAGCGAGCAGGCGTGGAAGAAGCGCGCGCTCGACGCTGAGGCCAAGCTCAAGCGGTACGAGGAGCGCGAGCCGTTGGTGCAGGCGTTGCTGACCAAATGCGTCGAGTGCCCGCAGTGCGATGTGGTTGATGAGATGTGCGCGAGCTGCGAACGAACGTTTCAGCTGGTGCGCGACTTCAAGCTGGAGTGACGTATGAGCTGGCGAATGCTGCTGCGGCCCATGTGCTGGATGCGAGGCCATACGGGGGTGCTTGTTCGCGGATGGAGACTTGGTTACGACGGTGTTCCGTACTCGGACAATACCGAGCTGCAGTGCCGTCGCTGCGACTACGTGCTGCATCTGTGACCTAACAGACCCGCTCCCCCAGCAGAGCCACCGGTCGCGGGTCCGGAGCGTAGAAGGGCAGGGCGCTCACTCTCAAGGAGAGGGTGGGCGCCCTTCCCCGGCGATCGAGAGTTGGAAGCAGCGGCGGTGTTCGTCGCCAGAATCACCGGGTAAAGCCGAGTCAAGGCATGCCGGCCGCCGCTGCTTCGAGCTGATCGATCGTTGGAAGCTGCATCGACAACCGCTGACAGTGTCGATCGACGGCAGAGGGCCACTGGCACAGGGCCACGACGTCGGTGCAGCTTCGAGCGCTCGTCGCTCGTCGAAGCCACCAGCCCCAGAGCTGCGCGATAAAGGTCCGGCCGTCTGCCCCCACGATACGGGGGCGTCAAAACATTGGAGAACACAACATGATTCGAATCGCATTGGCGCTGACCGCGCTGAGCGTTGCGATGGCGTGGTGGCAGCGGCGCGCCGCCATCGTGCCTCGCAACATCAGCCCGGCAGCAGAGGCGCGCGCGCAGTCGCGCGTTGACCTGTTGCATCGGCTGAAACAGGCCTCGTTCTACGCCGCGGCAGGGGTGTGGTGCGCGGTGCTCATCCACGCCGCGACGTGGGGTGCGCCATGATTCACGACGCGATGGTGCTCACGCGTCAGGTTGGCGAAGCGCTCGGCATTGGCCCCAGCGACATGCTCATGATGTTCGTCGTGCTGCCGCTGGTCGTGGCCTTCTTCACGCGCAAGATTCTGGTCTGGCAACAGGTCGTGTCTGTGCTCATCACGCCGCCGCTGTTCTGGGCCGGCATGGCGGTGATGCGATGAACGCGCCCGACTTACTCGCGATGCATGAGTGGATGAAGCACTGGGCGTATGTGCAGGCTCAGGCTCATCCGTTGAATAGCAACGCGTGGCTGCAGGCGCCCTACTACGCGTACGCGTTCACCGTGCTGTGTGTGGGTGGCTTCATCGGATGGTGGTTGCGCGGACTCGCGCGTCGCGTCGAGTCGGTGCTCGTTCACGAGCACAACGGCAAGCGCTACGAGCAGCATGCAAGCGGCCCGTGGTTGCAGCACATGCATGACGTCGAGACGGGCAAGCTGGCGCGTCTCGAGGTGATGGAAGAGCCGCCGATCGGCCAGCGTCCGCCGCCAGCGGTCAAGCTGAGCTCGCCGAACCAGCGACTCAAGGCCGCTCGTTGACAAAATGGCACACCACTGGGACGCTGGTGGTGTGCCTCGCTGGCGCAACAGAGCTCGTGTGCTCCCGATGGGCCGGGCTGCGGAATGGAAGCGAGCGATGTCGCAGAAAGTACGACTGGCTGATGGAACCGAGCTCGACATGCTCAACCCGGTCAGCATCCGAGACTACGTCCGCAAGACGCTGGCGCTGAACGTCTCACCGACCGCCAGCGAGCTCAGCCGGCTGACGATGATGCGAGAGCTGGCCGAAGAACTCGAAGCCAAGCAGCCGAAGCCCGACGAGCAGCCCGCGTCGCTCGACGACCTCGCTGCCGCTCGTGAGCGGCTGAGGCAGGCTCGATTGGCTGAGCGAGGTGGCAAGTGACGCCGGAGCAGAAGCTGGAATCGATCCGCAGGCTCATCGCGGCGCGCGAAGACGTCTATGACGATTGGGTCGGCATCGATGACCTGCGGTCGATCATCGACAACGGCGTCGAGCCTGAGCATGTCGCAGAGCAGCTGAGGCCCTGGTATTTCACCGAGGAACAGCGGCGGCGAATCGCGGAACAGAAGTGACGCAGTGGCGCAGCGCTGACTATGTGTTCGCTCGGTGGCGTGACGTCAGCTGGACGACGCTGGACGTCATCGATGACCTGAAGTTGGCTGCACGCATGGTCGCCATCCACGAGAGCGCGCTACGAATGCGCGCCAAGAGGCGAGAGGTGGGCATGGACAGCTGTTCAGCTATGCTTGCTCGTCCCTCGCGCGCAGCTCAGTGAGGGTGCCAGTTCTAAACCTAGAAAGCACCTGAGGTTTTGGTGGAAACGTCCGAAGTTCGAGAAACGCTACCCAAGTACCTGAATGCACGCAGTCTTTCGGAGCTGATGGACCTGCTCCACGACAAGGACATTGGCCGGCCGATCACCGACCGCAAGCGCATCTGGTCGGCGCTCAGGGCGGCACGTTTCACGTGAAAGCTTGACCAGCTGTGCGAATCCGTGCAGTGTGGCTGGCGGTGATGGCGGTCGCTCTCAGGAGCTGACTCCATGCAGCCATTTCAGAACAGCGCCGCCGAGTGGCCGATCGTCATCACGGTCGCCGTGTGCGTCGCGGTCGTGTGCCTCTACCTCAGCAGCTGCACGCTGCACGAGAACCCGATCGGCCATCGCATCGACCAGCCGCCGGTCGTGGTGCACACGCCGCCCAAGCACGATGACGACGGGGGTGCGCGGTGAAACGCCGTCACTCCATGGGCTTCGCCGTGCTGGTCGAGCTCGCCATCGTCGGCGCCGTCATCTGGTCGGCGTTCAACTTGCCGGGAGGACACTGATGGGCATCAAGCCGCTGTGTGGTGAGTGCTATTGGCCGTGGCCATTTCACGCGCCGTGGTGCTCGAATGACTGCCGACACACCGCGGCGGTCGCTGTCGCTCTCACGCTCGGCGGCTGCGCCACGCTGTCGACCGCCGACAAGGCAGGCGTCGCGCTCTGTCAGCTCTGGCAAGCGACCAACCCGCCGCCGAACACCGCCGACAACGTCGCGCAGGTGAGCTGTGACGTGATCGAGGTCACAGCGCCGTGGGTGCAGGCCGCGCAGCTGGCGGCTGCCAAGCCCAACGCGCAGGCCGCTGTCGATGCGCTGGTGGCGCATCCGCCGCTGTCGCTCGCCGCGCCGTGCATCGACCTCAAGAACCCGTACCAGCAGCACGAGGGCGAATGAGCGACGAATGGGAAGAGCGCCGCGAACGTGAGCGGCAAGAAGCGATTGCTCTCGAGCGCGAGAAGATCGCGTCGGCGCGTGAGATCGAGTCGCGCAAGATGGACGTCGAGGAGCGAGCGCAGGCGATTCGCTATCACGACTGGCACAGCTATCCCGAGCGCTTGCGCGCCCAGCGCCACCACGACGTGCTGTGCCTCGTGCTGAAGGAGTCGATGAGAGCTGTGAGTAGCGACGTCAGCAAAGAGTTGATGAACGTCGAGGACTTGCTGACCGTGGCTCGCAATATCGCCGACCTAGCTTACCCGCCGCCGAAAGCTGAGGGAACATGAGCGACGAGTTCGAGAAGCTGTCGGCCATCGTCGGATGCGCAGAGGCAAAGCGTATGCTCGAGCCTCGCGATCGAACACAGTACTTACCAGGCCACGGCATCTCACCGGCGCAGCTGCGCGAGAAGGTGGAGGCGTTGCAGGAACGCGCCAACCGCGATGCGGACAAGCACAACCGGCTGTGTGACGTCGTCGCTGATCAGATGCATCGCCTCGACGCCGCCCTGAAGCGCATCGAGCTACTCGAGCGCGACATGGGCGATGTGCACCCGAACGCGCTCAGCGGAGGCAAGCGTTGAGCCGCTACAGCCACCTCGGCCCGGTCGATGAGCCAAAGGGCTTGCCGCTCGCGCGCGCGGTGCATGAAGCGCTGCAGCGAGTGCATGCAGAAGGCGTCTCGTGGGGCTCCATCGCCGAGGCGTGCGGCGTGGGCCGGTCGACGATGCACCGGGCGATCAATGGCGGCAACACGCACGTCGGCACGCGTCGAGCGATCCGGCTGTACCTACAGATCGTGGAGTTCGAGGACAAGGCCATGCGAGGTGCGGCGTGATCGAGATCGCGTACTGCCCGAAGTGCCACGTGGTGAGCTGGGAGCGCGCGGTCGGCGCCTCGTGGCATGCGCGTGGTTGGAAGCGTGAATGGTCGAGCTGCACCGATTTGGTCGAGTGGATGAAGTCGGAAGGCTTCGAAGACCTCGGCAGCTGCGATGGCTTCATCAAGCGGTGCGATGAGCACGCATCGGAGGAGGCAGCGTGACCAGGGACGGAGCTGTCGCGCTGATCGAGCGCATGAAGACGATTCGGCCGATGTGCGAGAAATGCGAGACCGCATCGTACGCGTGGGCTCGTCATCTAATGACGCTCGGCATGAACGAAGAGGACACGCCCGGCGAGTTCATGCACGCACGCGGCTACGAGGAGTCCGCAGATCGCGCCGGCTTCGTGAAGCGCTGCGAGGCATGCGCGGCCGCACAGTCGTATCCGTGGGCCGACAAGCTCGATCCCGATCGCGTGGTCGAGTACGCGTCGACGACGGTCGAGCCGTTCCTGGTCGCCGAGCTGGAGCAGACGCTGCAATGACCTCAGCCGAAGCCATCCGCATCGCCCTCGAGGCCGGCGAACCGTACGAGACTCGCGAGTACCGCATCACAGCGGTCGAGAGCAGCCCGCACGTGCTGGAGCTGAAGCTGACGCGCATGATTGGCCTCGCCGAGCGCTCGCAGAAGACGCACGCGACGTTCAGCGAGCACGGCGACGTCGACATGTTCAAGCAGCAGTGTGCGCGCGCGTGGCAGTGGCTGGTCGATCAGCACCGCTTGTCGCGGCAGGAGACGGGGATATGAGCACTTGGGATGCAGCGAGAATCGCCAGCCGCCGTCAGCTGCCGAAGCCGCGCAAGATGCATGGGCCGGTGGGGCCTGCAGCGTTGCTGCGACCGGCTGATGGGCACAACTGGACGGATGCGATCCGCGAGGTCGGTGACAGCCCGGACTATCCGAGTCGCGTAAACATCGCGCGCGCGTGCAAGGGATGTGGCGTGCACGTCTGCAGCTGCAAGCCGGTCGAGCGTCTGACGCCAGGGAAGTTGATGCGCCGCGAATGCGTCAGCTGCACCAACACGGTCGAGCCGGGTTGGAACTACTGTGACGACTGCATCAAGCGTCGTTCCGACGAGCTCATGCTGCGTGGTCGGCGCATCGTCGCGCGCGAAGGAGTCAGCAACGACGAAGCGTTTGTGTACGACGACCGCATCGAGGTGAGCACCAAGACCAAGGACTCGCTGCGGCGAGAAATAGACGAGCAGCACCGATTGCAGCAGGCGCCCTACACGGAGACTCCGAAGCATCGCGAGCCGGTCGAGCGCAAGAAGTACATGTTCCCGGTCATGGTCGGTGTCGAGACCGGTCAGGTAGCGACGAGCACGTGCTTCAGCCTGTCAGATCCAGCGGACACGCGCCCCGGCTCGGTCGACGTCGCTGGCCTCGAGAAGCTGCGGTCTGAGTGGCAGAAGGATCGCGCGCAGCAGACGGCATCCGATGATTATGCTCGTCATTTAGGCGAGCACATCGCTGTCGCCGATCGACTCGGCATCTGCGGCCTCTGCCACAGCTACGACCACGCGACCCAAGCATGCCAGGAGATGGCGCGTGGGTTCTACCGATGACCCTGCTCTCCGCCATCCTGTGCCGCGCGTTCGGCCACCGGCCATACACGCATCCGCACGTGAAGTGGGAGCGCAGCAAGACGTGGAGCGGACACGACGGCACCGCGGTGATCGTCACGCGCTGCTCGCGGTGCAACGTGAAGCTCGCTGAGCGACCGATGCTCGCGGGAGAGGACACCATCGAGGCTTGATGCCGCACAGCGACTACAGCGAGAAGCAACGACGCGCCGACCTCGCGCTCATGTGGGAGTTCGGCGAGCTCTCAGAGCTCATGCACGAGGGTCAGCTGCGCCTGCGCAACCAGTTCCATGCGTGGCGTGCGATCGACCAGCTCGAGCTGACGCACGACGACGGCGCTCTACCGCTCGTGTTCGCGGTGAAGGGCGGCAAGCGCTTCGGCAAGACAACCGGCGCGCTGTGGATCGCCCACGAGCTCGCGGTGTGGTTCGCCAAGAAGTACGGCCGGCCGGCGATGATGCGCTACACGAGCGCCTTTCAGAAGACGATCGACGAGATCATCGGCTCGGTCGCGCCGCAGGTGTTCGAGACGGCGCCTGCGAGTTGCGAGGCGCAGTACCACGGCAAGCGCGGCCCGCTGCCCGCAGGCTTCTACTGGCCGACGCAGGGTCCGACGATGGGCGCACGCATGGCGCTCGCCGGACTCGACATGAACAAGAATGCGCTGCGCGGTCAGGGCAACGACTTCGACTTCATCAGCGAGGCCGCGTTCATCGACAAGCTCGACTACACGGTCCGCAACGTGCTTATTCATCAATACCATCAGCGGCCGTGGTCACGGATGATGGTCGAGACGAGCGCGCCCGAGGTGCTGGGCACGGACTGGGAGATGATCATCCTGCCCGACGCCGAGCGGCGCGGTGCAGTGTTCACGGCGACGATCGAGGACAACCCGCGCCTGTCGCGGCGAGAGAAAGACTTCTGGATCGGCCAAGCGGGCGGTCGCGGTAACCCGAACTGCGAGCGCGAGTACTTCAATGTCATCAGCGCGTCGCCCGAGCAGCAGGTGATTCCCGAGTTCGACGAGAAGGCACACGTCATCGATACGCCGCGACCGAAGCACGCGATCGCGATGGCGGCGATGGACCCGGGCATGCGCGACTTGTTCGCGATCGTGTGGGGCTATTGGGATGCAGCGCGCGCCAAGCTGGTGATTGAGCGTGACTGGGCGCAGCGCAACGCCAGCACGGCGCAGGTGGCGCAGGTCATCAAAGAGGCCGAGCGCGAGCTGTACGGCGAGCAGCGCGCGCGCATGGGCCTCGAGCGCGATGGGTTCTGCTGGTGGGACGGCAAGGAGTTCCGCGCCAACCCGATGCAGCGCATCTCGGACACTGAGGCGCGGCTCATCGGCGATTTGACGGTCGACTACGGCATTGCCGTGCAGAACACGCTGAAGGACGACAAGGAAGCGGCGCTCTACGCGCTTCGTAACGCCTTCCGCGATGGCAAGGTGGAGATTCACCCGCGCTGCGTGAAGCTCGTCAGCCACGTGCGCACGGCGCGCTGGAACGACAACCGCACCGACTATGAGCGCACGCCGCAGCACGGCCACTATGACCTGCTCGATGCGCTCGTGTACCTATGGCGAATGGTGCAGCCGGTACGCAACCAGGACCCATTCCCACCCGCGTACGCCGACCAGAACGACCGCAACGTGCTGTTCATGCAGCCGCCGACAGCGGCGCCGCATGCGCTCAAGGGCCTGCAAGAGGTGTTCGGCGGCCGACGAGGATCGTGGAGATGACGTACGTCTGGAACAAGGCGCGAGACCGCGCCATCCGCAGTGCGTCGACGCCAAAGAGCACGATCGGCGCGCAGATGATCGTGCGTCCGTGCGGCTACTGCGGGCAGCGTCCTCATGCGCCCAAATGTCCGGTTCCTCGCTACGAGGAACCGGAAGATGGCGTCATCGAGATGCCGTCGAGCTCGCTCGTGCAGGTGCCGCGGCAGTATGAGGCGATCGAAACGCAGCCGCCGCTCGCCGAGAGCGCCGTCGGCATCGCCGCGCCGTCGAGCATGACGCCCGCGGAGATCGAGCAGATGATCCGCGTGGCCGTCTCCGAGCAGTACCGACAGCAGTCCCAGATGCTAGCGGCGCACCTCGCCGCAGAACGCGAGCGCACGCGGCAAATGGCGCACGCGCTTGCAGTCGCACAGTCCAAACTCGAAGAGTTCAAGTCCAAGCCCGACTTCGTCTGGAACGATGCGACCCAATCGTTTCATGAGGTCGTCTACGACTCTAACTCGGGCAGAGCGTCGATCGCGCTATCGAGGAAGCGATGACCCAGCGCAACTCGAAGGACTGGGCATGGCTCCGAGCGCTCAAGCGCGCGCGCCGTGCCGGCGAGACGCTGCTCCATGCCGTCGGCGACGCGGCGCAGGGACCGATCGGCACGCGCCATCTCGAGACGCCGGGCGAGATCGTCGAAGGCAAGACCAAGAAGGAACAGGTCTTCGAGTGGCTCAATCAGCGTCAGGCGTACGTCGACGACGCGTTCAACGGCCGCGTGCAGACCGTCGCCGAGATGAAGGCCGAGATGACGCGAGACATCATGCTTGGCCCCTACGACCCCAAGAACGTGCCCGAACATAGCGAGTACGCATGGGATGACGCGCGCGGCGAGTTCGTGCCCAAGAAACCATGACCGAACTTCTATCTACCATCGTCGTGTGCATCACCGCCGCCGGCATCGTCGGAGTGATCGCGTATTGCTTCCTCGAGTGGATGAAGAGCTACAAGCGACGGAACGACCTCGCCGACAAGTTCCAGGGCTACGAGCGAGCGACCGAGCAGCGCATCCTGCAGCTCGAAGTGCTCGACGCGAGCACCAGCGAGAAGGTCGAAGGCTTGACCAAGCGCGTCGACAACCTGCTCGACAGCCAAGAGCGCCTTGTCGCGCGCTTCGGCAAGCTCGATGAAGAGACCAAAGCAGCTCTCGCCGATCTCGCGAGCAAATGGCTTGCAGAGATCGAGCAGATGAACATGCGCCAAGCGGCAGCGATGACCGCGCCGCGCGCAGCCCACATACCGAGGTTCAGACCATGAGTGCAGCATCCGCGCGTGAAGTGAAACAAGCGCCGGCCGGCGACTACGAGGGCGTGTACATGCTCCCGGTCGACGACGAGTACGAGCAGCGCATCGCGAAGCGCTACTTCGACGAGCGCTACGGCGAGCAGAATAAGGCGACCGGCTGGCCGAAGCTCGCCGGCAAGATTCCCCTTCCCAAGCTGAACCAGCGCGCCATCGTGGTGCCGATCATCCGCGGCGAGGATCGCACGCCGGCCATCAAGTACTTCCGCGACATGAACGGCTCGCCGCACCAAGAGCGCGTGCCGATCGCCGATCTCGCGACCGAGGTCCGCGAGTGCCCGCGCGTGAAGGTGGCCGATCACTGGGCGCAGGCGCGCGACGACTGGGATGCGTTCGGCGGCGAGCTGATCAAGCCGCAGTTCCTCGAGGCGCTCGGCAAGTCGTGCACGCCGGTGCGACCCATGATCCACATCGGCAACGAGCACGAGCTGCGTCTGACCTTCCTGTGAGGTGAACCATGTCCGGAACCGAGACCACTGACGGCGATGTCATCGAAGAAACCGAGCTGGCGGCGGAGATCTCCGACAACTCAAGTGCCCGCGAGCTGATCGAGCGCGCATGCAAGCTGCTCGATGTTCCAAACGCATCGTCGGAGGCGAGCATCGCGCTCAGCTTTTCCGTGCAAGCGGTGGACTGGCTCCGCCGCGGAGGACTCTGATCGTCTGACGTAACCGCCCACCGTGCAGTGCGCGTGCGACCGCGCTGCAGCTCGTAGGAGGCATCGGCGAAGGCTGGTGCTAGTCGCACATGTTCGAAGCTACTCCGACGCCACAGACCGCACCGCAAGCTGCTCCGCAGCCCACGAACAGCAGCTACGTGTATTGGGCTTCGAAGCCGGCTGAAGAGCTGGTCGGAGAGCTCCGCGAGAAGGAGCGCATGTACTTCGATGCGGCCACGCGCCGCGGACTGAAGAGCATGTGGGCCATCGCCTGGGCGCAGTACTACGGCACCGACCCAGCGAACCCGAGCGACCTTGCGACGCAGACGACCGCGCGCACAGGTCCCGAAAGCGAGTTCACGAGGTTCCGCATCAACGAGGTCCGCAGCTTCATCAAGCAGCAGAACGTGATCGCGCTCGGCGAGCGCCCGGCATTCCAATGCCTCGTGCTGAACAGCGACCACGACGCCGTCAGCAGCGTCGAGATCGCGGACAGCATCGTCGAGTACCTCTACAAAAAGGGGCTCGGCGAGGAGAAGGAGCGGCAGACGCTGGAGATGGAAGGCGTCTTCGGCGGCGCGTACGCGCACCTACGCTGGGACTTCGCCGGTGGCGACGACATCACGACGATGCAGCCGGTCAACGGCCCGGATGGCCGGCCCGTGATCGGCCCCGACGGCATGCCGGCGATGATGCCGCACGAGCAGAAGTCAGGCGTTCCCTACGTCGACGTGATGGCGCCATGGGAAGTTCCCCGCGGGCTCACGACGCGCGAGCTCGACTGGGTTCTGGTGCGCGAGCGCGCGAGCAAGTCGGAGATCATTGCGACGTATCCAGCGCTCGCCGATCAGATCGACGGCGCGACGACGCTCGACGAGTACACGGTCGAACGCCTGTTCGGCTACGACTACGACTTCAAGGACGACGCCGACGACGGCATCGTGAAGCACTTCTATCACCCGAAGTGCAAGGCGATGCCCGAGGGTCGCTACGTCGGTCTGTGGGGTGACGTCGTGTTGTGGGACGAGGCGATCCCCGTGCCCGAAGGCACGCCGGTGATCGAGATGTGCTCGGGCAAGTTCATCGGCTCGAGCTTCGGTTACGCCGACTCGTGGGACCTGATTTCGATCCAAGAGATGATCGATCAGATGGTGAGCGACACGGCGTCGAACCTGTCGACGTTCGGCCGCAACACCATCGTCTACGACAAGGGCAGCGAGATGGACGTCTCGCTGATCGCCATGGGCCTGCGCGCGCTCGCGAAGACGCCGGGCAGCGATCCCCCGCAGGCGATCAACTACGCCTCGATGCCGGAGTCGGTGAAGTGGTTCATCGAGTACCTGCACGCGCGGCATGAATCGATCTCGGGCTTGAACAGCGTCGCGCGCGGCAACCCGAGCGACAACATCAAGAGCGGCCAGATGGCGGCGCTCTTCCACTCGATTGCCATCGAGTTCCAGAGCGCGCGGCAAGCAGCGCTCGACAACTTCCGCGAGCGCATGGCGAACATGATGCTCGACATGGTCCGCAGCTACGCGGACACGCCGTTTCTGATCGAGGTGGCCGGCGTCGAAGAGCGGCCGTATCTGCGCGAGTTCACCAAGCAGAACGTGAGCGGCGTGCGGAAGGTCCGCGTCGAGACAGCGAACCCGATGCTGCGCTCGCAGGCGGGCCGCTTTGAGATGTTTCAGGCGGTCTTCAATCCGAACGTGCAGCCCGAAGACCGGGACGCGGTCGTGCGTGGGCTCACAACGGGCGATTGGAGCGGCGTGACCGACAAGGCGCGCTCGCGTGACCTGCGCGTGCTCTGGGAGAACGAGCAGCTGGCGAACGGAGCGACGCAACAGGTGCTCGTCGCCGCGGGTGACAACCCGTTCAAGCATGTGCCCGAGCACTGGCAGCTGTTCGAGAAGCTCAGCTCTCAGGACGGCGCCGATCCGAAGCTTCTGCAGGGCGTCCTCGAGCACATTCTCGAGCACTTGCAGCAGTGGCAGATGATCGACCCGCGTCTCGCGACGCTGCTCAACATCCCGCTGCCTCCGCCGATGCCCGGCACGCCGACGGCGATGCTCGGCATGTTCATCGCTGGTGGCGGCGCACCTCCAGGCGGCCCGGGACCGGGAGCGCCATCACCCGGCGGCAGCCCTTCCGGGCCGGGCCCGTCTGGACCTCAAAAACGCGATTCGAGCGGCGTGAAGCTGCCGGATGCGTCGAAACCGCCTCCGGGCGCAAACGTTCAAGCGCAGCCATCAGCTGCATAGGGACCTATGGAAGCACCGTCTACGTCATTGCCTGCGACACCATCGAACTTCGGCGACGTCGCCGCCGCACGCGGCGCAGCTGCCGAGTCCACCGGCGGCCTATTCCAGCCTCAGACCGGCGGCGATCTCCCGCGTCAGGCGTGGTCACCGCCGCCGCAAAAGGCCGACCCGAGCGCGACCAACCGCGCCAACTCGGCGGCTGCAGAAGACTTCGGCGCGGGCGCGCGCGACTCGGACGAGAGCGAAAACCCGCTGCTCGAGCAGCCGAACCAAGAAACACCGCCCGAGGAGCAACTCTACGACGAGCATGGCGACCCGATCGACATGCAGGCGTACGAGCAAGCCCGCGCCGAAGTCATGAACAAGGTGCGCGAGCGGCTCGACGAGGGGCAGTTCCCCTTCGACGAGCTGAAGTCGCTGCCGGTGACGGTGAAGGTGAACGGCGAAGAGCGGCAGGTGTCGCTCGAAGAGATGCGCGACGGCTACATGCGCACCGCCAACTACCATCACCAGCTGAAGCAGGCGCATCAGCTACGCGATCAAGCCCAACACGTGCTGAACCTCGAGCGTGCGCGCAACCAGGAGTGGAAGGACCCAAACCAGCTCCGCGCCGGCATGCGGATGCTCGGGCTCGAGGACTCGTTCATGCAGGCGGCGTTTCAGTGGGCGCGCGAGCAGGTCGCATACAACAAGCTTCCGCCGCGCGAGCGCCAGCTGTACGACGCGATGCGAGCGGAGAAGCAGCGCGCCGAGGCGATGGACGCGCAGCTTCGCCAACAGCAGATGATGCAGCGCCAGCAGCAAGGGCCCGACCCCGCGACGATCCACGTGGCCAAGCAGATCGAACAGCTCATGCCGCGCGCGCTGAAGGCGGCTGGTGTGGGCATGTACCCTCTGGCGCAGCAGAAGTTCGTCGAGAACCTCGCGCTCATCTGCCAGGACGGTCAGGTCGACGCCGACCGCGCGATGGAAGCAGCGCGCTCGACCCGCGAGTTCCTCGAGGACTTGGCGCGCTTGAACGGCGGCCAAGCACCGCGCGCGGCGCGCCAACTGCCGACCGAGCGTGCGCCGCACGAAGCGACGCCGCAGGTCAATCCGTCCTACCCGCTCGGACCGCGGCGGCTCGCTGGCAGCGCGCGGCCGCAGATGATGCTGGGCGCGTTCGCCGCTGGTCAGACGGCGAACGGCAACGCCACCAAGCGGCGTAGCCCGAGTGGCTTCAACACGCGATTCGGGCTCGGATGAACCGCGACGAGTACGTCTCGAAAGCCGAGCTCGCGCGCGAAAAGCAGCGAACCGACAAGGCGAATCGTGGCCTCGTGTCGGTGGTGCAGCACCTCATGAAGCAGCTGGGAGCGGCGGAGGTGCGCCTACCGATCGCAGAGCTCGACGAGGAGCACCGGGTGTCGATCGTCGCTGACGGCGACACCCTCGTCGTTTCGCTGCGGCCAGCTCCCGACAGGCATTGACAATCCACAACCGCGGTTGTGGAATACTAACAACCTCGCTCAGTAGAACCGCCCGACGGCCGAGTAGCAGCCCCTGACCCGCGATGAACGCGGGCGCTCAGGCAAGCCAAGTGAAACGCGCAGACGGACACCGGCAATCGAAGAAGCGCTTGGGATCTCCCAACCGTTTTGGTGATTGCAGTGTCATCTCTCGCGAACTGGCTACCTGACTACAAACAACGCTACGGGGAGTTCACCAACCCGCTCCCCGAAGAAAACACGATCGCGGATTGGTTCGACTTCGTCCCGCAAGACCAGCGGCCCGGTCAGAATTTCAATTTCCCGGTCGTCGTTCAGAACGAGCACGGTCAAACCGCCGACAACACCGGCACCGCGTTCACGCTGAACTCGGCGATCGACAGCGTTCTGAAGAACGCGCAGATCGACGGCTCGACGCTCGCGCTCGTCGGCAACATTCCGTACGACGTGACGTTCCGCGGCCGAAACGGCGCGGGCAACGGCGGCAACGGCGGCGCGTTCCGGTCTGCATTCGAGCTGAAGACCAGCTTGATGATGCAGTCGATGGAGTTCTACCGGGAGATCTCTCTCCTCTACGGTGCGGGCTCCACGACGACGGCTGCGTCGAACATCGGCGTGGTGAACGGCGCGACCGGCACGAACCTCGGCACCGGCGCGGGCATGGCGATCACGATCACCGCGGCTTCCGCGGCGCCGGCCATCTACAACAACCTGATCGGCGCGCTGGTGGACGTGTACCAGAGCGACGCGACCACGTTGCGCGCCAGCGGTGTGAGCGTGACTGCGTTCACCGCGAGCACGGGTGCAGCTGGTAGCTTCAACACCGTCCAGCTCTTCAAGACATCGTCAGCGACGGTCGTCGCGGCGAACGACATCATCGTTCCGGCCGGCTGGCTGTCGAAGACGTGCGTGGGCGTCGAAGCGATTTTGACCAACAGCGGCACGCTGTTCGGCATCAACGCTTCGACCTATCCGATGTGGAAGGCGGCGACCTTCAGTGCGGCGAGCGGTGCGCTCAACCGCGCCAAGGTGCTCGGTATGATGGCCAAGCTGTTCCCGAACGGCTTGGATCAAGGCGGCCGTCTCTTCGCGTCGGCGAACACGTTCGCTGACCTCGCGGAAGAGGCCGATGCGCTGCAACGCTTCACCGGCAACACCGACGAAGTGAAGCGGCAGGGCGCGAACGCGCTCGAGTACAAGTCGCCCGCTGGACCGGTCAGCGTCGTTCTTCACAAGTACATGAAGAACGGGCAGGCGATGTTCTTCCCGCGCGGCATCGGCAAGCGCGTCGGATCGACGGACATCACGTTCCGCGGTGAAGGCCAGGACTGGTTCTTCCTCGAGCTGCCGAACAACGCGGGTTGTCAGCTGCGCGTGATGAGCAACCAAGCGCCGGTGCTCCGCATCCCGTACCGCTGCGCGATCATCAACAACATCGTCAACAACAACACCTGATTCTCTGCCGCTGACGGCGGCGTCGCACCCGCCGTCAGCGGCTTTGATGTTTGGAGAAAACCCATGGCCACACAGGACGACGACGAGAACAAGAAGTACGCGCAGTCCAACAGCGCGCGCGGTCAGGCACAGCAAAATGCCAACTCGAACGCGTCGCAGCCGACCGATGGTGGCATGGGTGGCGGCACGAATACGGCGCCGGCACGATCGCAGCAGTCAGTCGCATACCCGTTCCAGCGCACGCTGCAGACGCCGAGCGCATCGCAGCCCGGCCAGCAAACGGCGATGCCGTGGTCGCAGATGGCTCCGAGCATGGCGAACTTCGGCCGCTCAGCGACGCCATGGGCGCAGACGATGCAGGCGCAGCAAGTGCCGCAGACGCCCATGCAAGGCCAGCAGGCGGCTCCGCAAGGCATTCCAAACTGGCAGGCGCTGATGCAGCGCTTTGGCGGAGGCAACGCCGCAGGACAGGCGACGGCGCCATCGCCGGCCTTCCAGCAGCCTCGCTTCCAGATGCCATGGATGCAGGGCGGCGGACAGGGCGCAGCTGGTGGCGGCGGCTTCCAGCTTCCGCCGTTCTTGCAGCAAGCCGCGCAGGCGATCGCCGCTCGTGGCGGCGGTGGATTCCAGATGCCTGGTTTCGGTGGACCGCAAGGTGCGACGCCTTCGTGGGGCGGCGGGATGGCGATGCCCAACTGGGGCGGCGCGCAGGGTCTGCCGATCTTCAACCAACAGCGAAATGTGTACTGATGCTGCCGTTCATCATCGCGGCGGCGGCTTCGATCCTGTCGAATCAGCAAAAGAAGCGACAGGAAGCCAACCAGCTGTATCTCGATCAGCTTACGCAGAATGCGCGCGAGCTCGGCGGCAACACGCGCATGGCCGACCTCTATCGCGGCGAAGCGCAGATCGGCTCACAAGGCGCTGACTACGGCAGCGCGTTGGGGCTCGTCGGCAAGCTGGGAGGCAGTGGCGGCTCGGATAGTGGCGACGTGGACGTCACGCCGAACGATCAGACGTTCGGGGAAGGCAGCGACATCGACGCGCTGCTGAAGGGCTGGAAGCAGGACGACCCGAACAACGACGATGACTTCGCACTCCTGGGGGTTCGTCGCCGGTGAATACGACCGACCTACTCACTCGCTGTCGCCAAGCAGCGTTTCTCGAGGACACCGCAACCGATTACACGGACAGCGTCATCCTCGGGCAGATGTACGACCAGATGCTGCAGCTCTACGAGCGCGCGGTCGTCAAGTCGCGTCAGGGGTACTGGTTCCAAACGCAGAAGATTCCGGTGACGGCTGGGCTCGCGACGTATCCGATCCCCGCGCGCGCAGTGATGAACACGATGGAGCGCGTGCAGATCGCCTACGACAGCACGCTCGACTACGCCGACTTGAACCGCGTCGATGAAGGGCAGGCGCCGAACTACGAGCTTGGCGTCGGACAGACTGGACAGCCCGCGCGTTACACGACCCGCGGCCGCAACATCGTTCTTCTGCCGCTGCCTGACAGCAGTGTGTACACGCTACGCGTCGAGTTCTACTGCCGCCCGTCGCGGCTCGTTCCTCCGCAAACGGCATCGACGAACGGACTCATCACCGCAATCAACAACGTCTCGAAGACCGTCACGGTGTCGGCGGACACGACATCGTTTGACAGCACCGGATCACAGACGAGCATGGCGGCCGGTACGTGGTCGATCGACATCATCAGCGGCAACGGCACGCCTGCCGGTCTTCTGAATCTGTCTTCAGACACGACTGATGGCAACTGGCACGACTTCGTGATCACGAGTGCGAGCGCCACGGCTTCGACACACGTGTGGACCTTCACGGACTCGACGATCGACCTGTCGGCTGTGCAGGTTGGCGATTACGTGCGCGCCGCGAACCAGAGCGAGTGGCCGCAGATCTCCAGCGACTTTCACCGCACGGTCGCAGATGCCGCCGCCGACAAGATTCTCATCGAGCGGCGCATGTCGAATCCCGACCTCACGCAGCGACTCGCCGATGACCTCGCGCGCTTCCTCGATCTGCTGCAGCCGCGCGCGCTCAACACGCCTGCTGCTGTCGTGGTTGCGCCGGTGAGCATGTACCGCGGACTGCGGCGCGCGTGGCCGGTGAAGTACCCATGACGCAGCAGCTCGTATTGAGGCCGCTCGGGCTCATCACCCAGCCAAACAAGCTGGGGACGATCCCGCAGGGCGCGCTCGCGCTCGCGGACCAATGCTACATGCGCCAGCCCGGCACGATCGAGAACGCCAACACGTACGCACAGAAGGGCGACTCGATCATCGCCAATGCGACCGGTACGAGCATCGTCGTTCCGACCGATGGCCCCTACGTCTACTTCAATGAGCTCAGCGGTAGCAATCGCCTGTACGGATGGGTCGACGTCACCAACAATGCGAGCTACCCGTTTGGCTTCGGCTTATTCGAAGACGAAGCGAGCAACCTTCAGACGCTGAGGACTGATGGTCGTTTCTCGACGACGATCAACCATCAACGTTTGCTCGTCGCGGCGACGCTCGGAACATTCGTCAACGACCTTCCAACGCATTCGAACACGCGCAGCAGCGGGCTTCTACAGCCGGGGATCAGCAACATCAGCGTGCCGACTGCGACGGGATCCGCGCTTCCTGTCAACACGCACGCGATGTACACGGCCACATACGTGCGCCGCTTCGCGGACGGTTATGAGATCGTCTCGCCACCGTCTCTCGCGATCGAGGCGATCAACGCCAACACGAATGCGACGAACACGTCGATTCAGTTCAACTTCACGGTGCAGTCGACGAACGGCTACGTCGTCGCAGGCGATTACGTCCAGGTGTGGCGCACGAAATCGCAGGCCTGGAACACCAGCACCAATACGTACACGAACACGGGCAGCGACTACTATCTCGCGCTCGAATATCGGCTGACGGCAACCGACATCTCGAACGGCGGCATGACGCTGACCGACAGCGTTCCAGACGCATCGCTTGGTGAAGCGCTCTACACCAACGCTGGCGTCAAGACGCAAGACGGCGTCGCGCTGCCGAGCCCCACGTGCAAAGCGATGTGCACGTTCAAGGGCTACACGTTCTTTTTCAACCGCACCGATCCGCCAAAGTTCTCGGTGAAGTCGCCCACGTGGTGGGGGCTCATGGGAAACTCGTCGACCGGCCTCAATGCATCGATCCGGGCCAACGGGATCGGCATGCGCGCCGTCGTCGGCAACATCACGAACGGCAACCCGACCATCAGTTCGGTGTCTGCTGGCGATCTCGTAGGCGTGGTGATCGGACAGGTGAGTAACGACGCTGTGTTTGGTGGTCTCAACACGACAGTCACCGCGGTAGGCGCGTCGTCGATCACCTTCAATCGCAACTTCAATACGACCGCCACGGGAACGAGCATCAACATCGGCGACGTGCTCGAGATCGACGGCAACACGATCATCGTGTCGGTCCCGAGTGGCCTTACCGACCTCAACAACCAGTTCGGCGATCTCCAGCATGTCTGCGCGATGAACCTAAACAACATCGTCGCGCAGTCCGTTTCGACGGCCACCATCTTTCCGCGCGCCGTCCCTGCCATCGGCGTCGACATCTTCCTTCAGCGTCTCAACAGCGGACTGAGCTCGACGTCGCTGACGGTGCGCGCCACCAATGGCCTCAACTATGTGCCCGGGTTCCCGCGCATCGAAGCCGCTGAGACTGCGCGCGCGTACACGACGACCGAAGTTCCGAATGGTCTCAGCTGGAGTGAGCAGAACCAGCCCGAGAACGTTCCTCCGCTCAACACAGCGTTCTGTGGCAACGGGGAGATTTATGCGGCGTACCCGACGCGCGACTGCATCTGGATCTTCTGCAGCGATGGGCTCTATCGGCTGAGCGGCACAGGTGGGAGCGCGGGCGCCGAAGGCTTCGACTGGCGCATCGATCCCGTCGACTCGACGCTCATCATCGCAGGGCCGCAGGCCGGATGCGTGCTGCGTGACATGGTGTTCGCGTACACGAACCGCGGCCTCGTGATGATCGAGAGCAACGGGATTATCAAAGAGCTTACGCTCGGTCGCGTCGATGATCGGATTCCCGGTCAGCCGTGGAACGCGCCGTCATGGTCGACGAGCAATGCGTTGTTTCTCGTCGCCGACGAAACCAACGACGAAATCTGGATGAAGGAGACCCTGACGCCTGGCAACCGCGTTTGGATCTACAACTACATCACCGACTGCTTCACGAACGACTTTATCGGTGTCGACACCAACTCCACCGGCGACGCTGTTCTTCACGGATGCTATTCGCGCTATGCGCAATCAACGCTCTGGCTGAGTCAGACGCAGGGTTGTCTCGTCGCTCCGAGCGTGGCCACCGCTCGCAAGCGGTTCGACTTCAAGTTTCAGACGCTGTTGGGCGACGACCCGTTTGTCACGCGGATGTGGCAACAGGTTGAGTTCTCTGCCTATCTGCCGACGGCGTGGACGCAGGGGATTGGGCAGTCGATCACGCTCATCGTGAACGGCGACATCACGCCGCCGCTCACGGTGTGGCCGGGAACGAACTGCGGGCAGCGTCTGTTGCAGACGCCGTTCAACTTCCAAAAGACCGACGCTCGCTTCTGGCGTACGTCGTGGTCGATTCCGCGAAACGCGCCAGCGATCGCCAACACGATCGGGCTCGAGTTCCAGTCGAGCGGAACGGCGCCCACGTTGGTGCAGGGTATTGCGGTCAAGTTCGTCGACATCACCGAACAAAGGATGCAGCGATGACGTCGCGGTCGCCGGGCATTCGCAAACGCGTGTGGACGACGAGTCCAAGCTCGACGAACGTCGCCGAGCTCGCGCGTGATGCGCAGGGAGCGATCGACGCGGTCGACGCGAAGCTGCAGATCGCGACGTTCAAGAACGTGGCATGGGCTCCTCCGATCTCCATCGACACCGGCGGTCGATGCCCTGACGCGGTGATTCCGGGCAGCGCGCAAAGCGTGGGTGCGCCGATCTTCGCGTCGTTCGCGAGCGGCGGTCTGAACTGGGATTTCACGACCGGGCAAGTGCGCATCACCAGCGCGCCAAGTCTTCTCGTTGGCACCGCCTACAACTTCTCGGTCCTGCTCTTCTTTGGAGGTGGGTGATGGCGTTGGTTTACAACCCGCTCGACGGCACCTACGTCGACGACGGCACGTTCTCGGCAACGCCTGTCGCTCCGGTCGCCAGTAGCTCGAACTTTTCGAACGGCTACACCGGCAATTACACGGACCCGTACAACACGACGACGGGCATCCCGATGGCACCCGCTCCAGGGTACAGCGCCGGAGTTCCGTACAACCCAGCAGCTTGGCAGGGAGCTGGACAGCAAAGCTCGGCGTTCCCGACAACCGCAGCACCGTATAGCGGTTACTCGCCTCAGGATTACCTGCGGCAGATGGGCGTCAACATCAACAATAGCGGCGCGAATAACACGCAGGTCCTCAACCAGCTCTCGCAAGCAGAGGGTGGGTTCTTCACCGGTCAGAATCAGATTCTCAACCAGAGCCAGGGCCTCGCCGACCAATCGCAGAACTGGGCCGATCAGCTCACGAACTTGAATGCCGGACTCGCAGGCGCGAGCTGGGGCAGCGCGCAGAATGCCAACGCACAAGACCAGCAGACGCTCGGGCAGTACACGAGCGCGCTGAACAACCTGAATGGACTGTCGCTCGGCAACTACACGACGCTCGCGAATAACCTCGGCTCGCAGCCGGTACTCACGGCCGGCGGCTTCGGAGCTCCGGTCATCTCGCAAGCTGCGACCGCGCAGGCCGACCCGGCTTCGATCGCGGCGCAGAACGCGGCGCTCTCGCAGCTGCAGGGCTTCGCGAATGGCTCGCACGCGCTGACGTCGCAAGCCGCGCAGGCGTACGCCAACCCGCAGGATGTCGCGAACCAAGAGAACGCGGCGAACGCCCTACAGGGCATCGCTGGCGGCTCGCTGAACGTCCAGAACGGCTCAGCCGACCCCCAGGCGTATGCGGCGGCGCACGACGCCCTCAACCAGCTCAGCGCGCTCACGACGCCGCAGAACACGGCCGCCGAGAAGTTCATCCTCGAGCAGGACCGGCTCGCACAAGAGCAGCAAGAGAGCGCGAGCCGGGCTGCGATCATGACCGACATGCGCCGCCGCGGCATGAGCGGATCGGGCATGGAGATCGGGCAGAACGCGCTCGCAGGCGCGCAGACCAGCGAGAACCGCCTACTCGGCGATCTCGGCGCGCAGGCGCAAGCCGTTCAGCGCAGCATGCAGGCGCTGGGGATGTATGGCGACCTGTCGAGCCAGCTCAACTCGCAGGGAAACCAGGTCTCGGAGTTCAATTCCGGGCTGCAGGCGCAGGCCGAACAGGCGGCTTCGAACGCATACGCCACGCTGCGAGCACAGGGCTTCAGCGAGGAGTACGCGCGCGGCCAAGCCGCCGACGCGATGGCGCAGTTCAACACGAACGTCGAGTTGCAGGGCAGCGAAGCCAGCGGACAGCTCGCGAGCAACATGCGTCAGCAGTCGTTCAACGAATCATTCTCGCGCGGGAGCGCCGCGGACAGCGTCGCCGAGTTCAATAAGGCGCAGAGCCTCCAACAGCAGCGCTTCCAGGATGATTTCGCGGCGCAGCAACAACAGGCGCTTACGGGGCGCTACGTCGACATCGCGAACCAGGGCAACACGACGCTCGGTCAGCTCACGACGAATACCAACAACCTCGCCGGTGCACAGTTCGGCGTTACCGACGCGGCGAATCAACGCAACCAGTCGTCCATCGGGACGATCGGCGGCCTCGCCGCGAACAGCACGAACGCGCAGCAGAACGCGATCAACACGGGTCTCGGTGTGAACGGTCAGAGGCTCAACACGGCCGGTCAGCAGCTGCAGACGATGATGCAGCTCGGAGGCGCGCAGATCTCCAACAACAACCAGCAGACCGGCCTGAACAACCAGGTATTGCAAGCAGGCATGGGCGTGATTGCGGGCCAGAACGCAGCGCAGCAAGCGCAGGACTTCGCGAAGCAGCAAAACAGTTTCCGGTTCGGCCTCGGCGGCAATCGCGGGTTGCTCGGCGGAAACCTCATCCCGGGGCTGATCTGATGGGCGGCTACAACTTCAATCTTCTCGGCGATGACGAAGAGCAAAAGAGGCTCGCTGATCAGCAAAGCGTGCTGCAGGAGCTCTTGGGCGGCGCTGACGATCACGCGCCGACGGTCGATCAGACGCCCGCGCCGTTGCAGGCTTCGACGACTGACCCGAAGGTGGCGGACTTCCAAGCTCGGCTCGATCAGGCGAAGGCAGCGCGCGCGTCGAGCATGGGCAGCACCGACGACTCGAGCGTGCTCGACGACCTCGTCGCGCAGCACGAGCACCGCAGCCACACCGCGGGCGACATCGACACTGCGCTCGCGATGCTGCTCGACCTCGGCGCGAACAAGGGCCGCGGCCTCGGGCAAATCGTCGGGGCATACGCAAGCAACCGCGACCACGAAGCGTCGCAGGACGAGCACTTCAAGGAGCAGGTCGCGTTCGCCAAGGCGAAGCGCAAGGACGCGGATCCCGTCGCGGAGGCACTGCGTACGCAAGCCGTGATGAACGCGATGGGTGGTCACGAGACGCAAGAAGAACGCGAAAGGCGTCTTGCCGGGAAAGATGCGTATGCGCGTGCGAAGGAAACACCGGGCACTCCGGAGGCCGACGCAGTCGTGAAGCATGCATATGACCTATCCCGCGGTCGTAAGGGTGGTCTGCTCGACGAGGAATACGATCAGGCCGATCGAAGTGCCGAAGTTGGAGCGAAGAAAGCCGCCGCGAGCACGACCGCGAGCACGACCGCAAAGAACGAGACGCCGCCCGACATCACGCCTCAGCAACAGGCGGAGCTCGACCGCGAAGACCTGCGCATCGCGCAAGCGAAACAGGCGCACGAAGACGCGCAGATGAACGCCGAAGCGACGCGCGCGGCGACCGCGGAGACGCACCGGCAGGGCGAGCTCAATAGCTTCCGCACGCAGACCAAGGATATGCTGACGGCGCTGCAGAAGGCGCGCGACCTGCAGAAGCAGATCGACGCAGCTCCGGGCAACGTGCCGGGGCTCAGCAACTGGCAATACAACGAGCCCAACCTGATGTTGGATCCCCAAGCGATCCACAACCAGGAGATCCTGCAGCAGCTCATCAACCCCGAGACGAAGCGCTACTTCGGCACGGCGGTGAGCGCGAACGAGGCGACCGCACGCGAGCGCGCGTATGGCACCGGACGACTGTCCGGCGAAGCAGCGCGCGAGGAAGCGATCAAGACGATCCGTGAGGGTCTCGAGTCGGGCGTCCGCGGCGCTGGTGTCGGACGCGAGGACGTCGCGCGGCAAGTGCTGAAGGAATACGGCCTCGACGACCTGATGCCGGCGCAAGCGGCTGCGGTGATCGATGACGCGCCCGCGAGCGCGCGAGACGCGCTTCCGCAAGCGCGCGTGCCAGATCCGCTCGACGTGCCGACAACCGCGGGTGGCATGCAGCAACTGCAGCAGTCCGCGCCTTCGCTCGGCGTGATGCCGGACTCGCTGCGCAAGAAGTACGAAAAGTACAGGGCGGGCGGCTTATGAGCGGCGGCACCGTTCACATCAAGCTCGACAGCGGCGACGAGTACGACATGCCGGAGTCCGTCGCCATGCAGGCGATGAAGGACTTCGACGATCATGGCGTGAAGTTCACCGCCGACGACGGCCAGAAGCAGACGGCGCAGCCGCAGTCGATGTTCACCGAGCCCGATCCGAACCTGAAGGCGCCAGACGCGCGGGGCGTGCTCGAGCAGCTGGTCGATCCGAGCGGTAGATATGGGCAAGCGGTAGCGGATACTGGCGGCGATCCAATCCAGGGCATGGTTGACGCCAATGGCGGACCCAACGCGATGCTGGAGCACCTCCTTAGCATCGTGTCTCCGGGAGGCGCTGAGGCTGGAGCAACCGAGAAGCTCGCTGATGGCATCTTGCCCTTCATCAAGAAGATCGGCGGCGGTACAGCGACGGGCGCAATCGGTGGCGGCGCCATCCGTGCCGGAGATGCCTACCGAGCTGGAGATGACGACCAGCAGGTTTTGGAGCAGTTCATCAGCGGGCTGACGCCAGGTGCTATTACCGGCGGCTCGGTCGCACTGGCCGGCTCACTTGGTGCAAAGGCCGGTCTTGGAATCGAGAAAGCAGCCGCGGCGAATGCCGACTGGACGCTCCTTCGATCGACCGGAATGACCGCTCAAGAAGTCCAGGCGCTTGGCGCCGAGGAGCGTGGCGCGCTCGCCGAGAAGATCCGCGACTCCGGCATGACCAAGGGTTTCGCGCCGAGCATGCGCACAATCAACGATCGCGCGAAGACATTCAAACAGGGCGGACTCGATCGGATGTCGACGAACGAAGATGCGATCAACGAGCTCGATCAACCGCCGAACGTTCCTATCGCCGACCTCATCAATCAACAGCGCTCCGAAGCAGCGCGTGAGGGCGCGCTGGCTCCTGCGGGCACCAATTCAGCTTCCGCCTATCGGTCAGGCACCGCCGATCGGCTCGAAGCCGACACGATTCAGCCAGGCAGAGGCCCTGTTGCGACGATGGAGCCCGCAGGCTGGAACGGGCACCAGTACATGCAGCCCGGTGGAAAGGTCGACATCCCGAGCGGCGATCTGTCGTGGAAGCGCGCACTCGAACAACGCCGCGCGTTCGATGATCAGACCAATTTCGCAGCGACCAACCAAACTGAGTCGAACCAGAACGCGATCAATAAGCAGTTCGGCGGCGGTCTTCGTGAGCGCATCGACGATGCGCTGAACGTGCCGAGTGTGCCGCCCGAGATGGCCGCGGGTTGGCGCGGTGGACGCGATGCATTCTCGCTCGGCAGCGACGTGTACGACACGAGCCTGCGCGGGATGCCGAGCAACAACGCGGGATACATTCCGACCAACGCATCGCAAGCGGCACAGCAAGCCGCAGGGTTCTTTGCACGGAACGGCGGCATGAGCGCGATCTCCAGCGTGTCAGACGCAACCGCAGGACTTGGTGACTTCGGCGCGCGCATGGGCATGTCCATGGCTAACGAAGCCGGCCGCGTTGGCCAGGGAGCGGCGAGCGCGACCGAGCAGCTGCAGCAAGTGCAGAGTCAATCGCGCGGTCAGATGCAGCCGCAGATCGTGGAGTCGCTGCTCGACAGCAATCCGCAAGCGCTCGGTCCGTATGCGCAGCCGCTCATGCAGGCGCGCAAGGACGGGACGCTCAACCAGAAGCTCACGCAGCTTCGCAACACCGACGACGTTTGGCAGCGGCAGTACATGCCGCAGCTGCAGCAGATGAGCGCGCAGGCGCAGTAACTCGGATGAACCGGGAGAGCTAACAGATGGCCGTTGTCCAACCCTTCGTCAGTCAGTGGCGCCAATACCTGAGCAACCAGGACGGCAGCACGAGCTTCAACGCCGGATGGATCGACACGCGCAAGTGTCGCGAGCTGGTCGCGCATGTGTCATGGACCGCGATCGCAGCGACGGCCGGCACGCTGGCGCTGCAAGGCAGCGAAGACGACTCGCTATCATCGACCACCGCGGTCACGCTCACTGCCACGGTCACGCACGGCGCACAGCCGACGGGCGGAACGGCGGGATCGTTGATCCTGGTGGTCGAGTACATCCCCAGCTTCGTGCGTCTCATCTACACGCGCACAGGCGGCGGCGGAGCCAACCAGTTCACCGCGTGGATCATGGGGCGCGCAACGTGATCTACGAGCCTGAAGCCATCTACATCACGCCGCCGACTGGCTTCGACCAGGCGCTCGATGGCACGGGCGCGCTCGATCGGTGCCGCTCGCAGGTGATTGCGTTCACGACCGGCTCGAGCTCGCCGACGCAAATCACTGTCGGCGGTCCTGGCTGGTACACGATGACCGCTGACCAGAACGTGCAGGTGCGTTTCTGGACGAGCGATGGAAGCACCGGCGGCGCGGCGTTCAACGCGAACCAGTCGAGCGACTTCCCGCTCTGGCAGTACGCGTATCTCAACATGGTGTTGAACGGGTACGTCTGGGTCCGCCTCAAGGGCATGACGTCGAGCGGGAATCTCTACATCTACTCGAGCAATAGGTGAAAGCATGGCAACTGGATGGGGACGCCGTTCGCGCGTCGATTACTGCAGCAAGACACTCGTAGGTCAGACGCCGTCAGCGGCACCGAGCGCGTGGTGGGCTTCGCTCCACACCGGCAACCCTGGTGACGATGGGCAGACGGCCAACGAGGTCACCACGACGACCAGCGGCTATGCGCGCCAGTCGGTCACGTGGAACACACTCACGGCGTATACGTCGGTGACCGTCGACACCGCGAGTACCGCGAGCAACAGTGCCCTGATCACGTTCGGTCCGAGTGCTGGAGCGAGCGCGGCGTGGGGAACCATCACGTACGCGGGCGTGTGGATCAACGTCTCGAGCACGACCGAGGCTAACTACATGGGCCGCGCGCTCGCAAGCGCGAGCCAAAGCGTCGGCGGCGCGGGCATCTCGATCACCATCGCGGCGAGCGCGCTCACGATGGGAATCATCTCGGCCTGATCATGCAGCTCAACACGCGCTACATCGAGAAGGAGACCGGGCTCGAAGTGTTGCTGTCCGTTCCGCAGCAGTGGGAGGGCTATCCGACGATCGCCCTCATCACATATCCGGACGGGCAGGTATACGCGATCCCGGACTCCGACGTGAATCTCTACTTCGAGATCGTGAGGCCGCAGGAAGTTCGAATCGTGGCGTCTGGTGGCCCTCCTTTCGGCCGACCTTCGCCGCACCAGAATGCGCTGCGCGAGCAGTCCGAAAAATTATCGATCGTGAAGTGAGGCACACGTGGCCAACGTCATCATCCAGATCGACCCGTCGACAGGTCGACCGCCCGGAACGCAGCTCCCAACCATGACGTACATCGCTGCTGGCACGGTGGGCACCAACCCGACGATCTTCGGTCCTGCGTTCGATGGCAGCGGCACGACAAAGCAGTACATGAACTACGTGTTCCGCGCATCGAACTACGCGAGCGGAAATCTGACGGTGGACATCGATCACATCTGCACGGGCTCGGCGACGACGGGCACGGTCAAATGGGAGTGCGCGATCGCGGTAGTGGCGGCGGGCGCGGCAACGGCATTGACGACCAAGTCCTTCGCAACGGCGACGAGCACGACGACCACGGTCAACAGCACCTCGAAGGGCACATCTCGCTCGACTGTCACCGTGTCGAATCTCGATTCGCTTGCGATCGACAACATCGTCACGCTGCAGATCGATCGCGATCCCGCGAACGATACATGCACCGACAACGCGCTCATCTATTGGATCACTGTCAGCTATCTCAGCACGTGAGGTGACGCGTGGCGGTCACGTTCTCGGGCACAACCCCGACATACCTCAGTACGACGAGCGTACCGGCGAGCCAGACCCTCAAGGGCTCAGCGTGGACGATGTCAATCTGGGTCAACTGCTCGGGGAGCGGCGGCAATCTGGTGGACGGCGCCGCTGGCGACAGCGGCGTCTACATGGGTATCGCGGGAAGCGGCACCAACGGATCGGCGTTCACTGACATCGTCAGCCTTCAAAACTCGGCGTCGAACGGCACTTTTTTTCAGGACCTATCGCAGAGCTCGCAAACACAAGAGCTCTTCATTCAAGGCAACTCGACGACCACCACCGTGTGGCGTCACTACGCCGCGACGTACGACGGATCGAACACGACCGGCGGCTGCAAGATCTACCAAAACGGCGCTGCCGTAACGCCGACGACGACCGGCGGAAGCCTGACGTCCACCGTCAGCTGGAACCGCATTATCGTCGGCGGATTCAATGGCGCGGCACAGGACGCGTGGCTTTTCAACCGCGTTCTTACAGCGGCGGAAATCGCTGCACTCTACAACGGCGGCCGTGAAGTTGGCCTGAGCTACTCGAATCTCGTCGGCTATTGGCCGATGTACAACGGCGGCAACGCGGGCGTTGACTTCTCCGGCAACGGCCGAAACCTCACAGCGACCGGCACCGTCAGCGACTCGACGCTACAGGCGCCGCGGCCATGGTTCGGGAGGAGCCCGACGATCATCATCCCGGCGGCTTCGGCACTGGCAATCACGCCGGCCGGAACGACGCAAACAACGGGCGCCGTCACGCTCGGCGAGCTGGCAGCGATCACTCCAGCAGGTACTACCCAGACGACGGGCGCGGTCACGCTGACAGCGCTCAAATCGCTGGCGCCGGCGGGAACCACCAACGTCACCGGCGCCGTCTCGCTCACCGAGCTTGCGGCGCTTGCTCCCGCTGGGACGACGCAGACCACCGGCGCTGTCGCTTTGACGGCGATTGAAGCGCTCGCTCCTGCCGGTTCGACGAACACCACAGGTGCGGTGGCGCTGACCTCCATCGAGGCACTGACGCCCGCGGGAACCACGAATGTGACCGGTGTCGTCGCGCTTGGATTGACGGCGCCACTCACGCCAGCAGGCACGTCAAATACGACAGGTGCTGTGTCGCTGGGAGTGTCCGCGAGTCTTGGCACAACGGCCGGGTCGAGCCAGACGACCGGATCGGTCACGCTCGGAAGCTCAGCCAATCAGGACCTCGGCGCGACCACTGGATCGACACAGACGTCTGGATCGGTTGCATTCACCGAGATCGCCGCCGTTGCTCCTGCGGGCACGACGCAGAGCACGGGGTCGGTCGCGCTGACGGCGCTGGAATCGGTCACACCGGCAGGAACAACGAACGCCACGGGCTCGGTCGGGCTGGGCCTCACTGCGCCGCTTGCAGCTCCTAGCGGCAGCACGCAGACGACAGGCGCGGTTCAGCTTGGGATCCTGCTGCAGTTCCCGGCTCTTGGATCCACGAACACGATCGGAGCAGTAGCGCTCACCGAGCTCGCTGCGCTCGCTCCCACCGGCACGACCAGCGTTACCGGAAGCTTCGCGATGGGCGCGAAAATGGCTCTTGCGCCGGGCGGAACAACGTCGTGCTTCGGGAGCGTCACGCTCGGCGGCGGGATAGGTCCAACGGTCACCGGCGGCCCGTTCAAGGGCAACGTGTCGCGCCGCACGATGTACGCGGGCAGGAGACGCATGCGGGTTGTATGACCGCCAAAGACGCCGCCGTTTGGATCTCGATCATCACAGCGATCGCCGTTGGCGTTGCGCGCTTCGCAGCGGTCGAGGAGCGCCAGCAGAACCAGGCTTCGGGGCTCACTGACGTCCGCGGTTACCTGACGGCTGCCGAGAACCGCATCAGCGCGCTCGAGCGTGACCGAGCGCTGCTCGAACGGATCCACGCCATCGAGCTGCGGCTCGGTGCGCTCGAAGAACAATCGAAGGAGCACAGACGATGAAGCCGACGATTTCACCTGAACTGCAACGCTGGGGAATGCGCGCGATCGCGCTGGCTCTGGCCGGACTATCTGCACTGCTTCTGAAGCAGCAGCCGATCACGCTGGAGGCCGTGCTGTCGATCATTGCCGCAGCCATTGGCGGCACAGCATTCGGCAACACGACGCTCGGGCCGGGGCACGTGGATGTCCAGACGCTTCCGGCTGAGATCCAGGAGTCGGTGCGCCCGCCGAAGCCGTGAACGCGCGCGTCGAGCGCCACGTCGATCGGCTGGCGACTCGCATCATGCTGACCATCGTGTCGACGCTCGTGCGGGCGTACAACCTGCGCCTCGTGCCAGAGTCGGTCGAGCGCATCCGGCAAGTCGTCGAAGATGCGCTTCGCGAGGCGGCCACCGCCGGCAAGCTCGACGCTCTGCATCCGATCGAAGACACGCGGCCCGACCAATCGATGATCGACACGCGGCCGATGAACAAGAAACCGCCTCCGCTGCCGCCTCCCAAGAAAAAGGACCCGTGAGCGTCGGGCGACAGAAAGCAGCCTCATCACGACGCGTGCGCTTCCACCGACGCCCACGGGTTTGACCGCGACCATCGCGGATCAAACTTGAATTATGTTGGCAACTTACGCCATGCTGCCGCCAGGGCAGCGGCGCGGACGGTTTTTACACTCCAATGTTTGGCCTCCGCGCCGCCACCCGTTTCAGTAGCCGTTGTACGGCAGCTTGGGTTCGCGCTCGGGCTGCGGCTCGTCGCGCAGAGTGGCTGCGATGGACTCTAGCGCCTCACGGTTCGCCGTAATCGGAAGGTGGGGATCGATCCCGCTGATAATCGCCTCCACGCGCGCGAGCTTGGCCATCGCCGGCTTCCACATCGTGTCGCGCATCTCCTCCCATTGCTGCTTCCACATGTCGTGATGCTCGATCAGCGATGCGTGGTTTGCCTTCAGCTCGACGATGCGCAGTTCGGCAGCGCGCCCGGCCTCGGCGAACATGTCGCGCTCCTCACGCAACCGGCGCACCTCGGCGGCGAGCGCTAGCACCTCCGGTTTGTCGAGAGCGATGGCAGGATCGTTTCGGCAGTGGTCGATCCAGTGCATCGCCCGACCGAGTGGCGTATCCAAGCCGCCGTCAGCTGCAAGCCGGGTTTCTACCGGTTCCGATGGCGAAGCCTGCTCAGTCGCTTCGGTTTCCTTCGGTTTACCCAGACCGTTGGTCTCCGCGTCCGCTTCCCAGCTCACGAGCTCGTCCCACGCTGCGTCGATGACTCCGCCCGGCGGCGCGGTGTCTTCGCAGACACCTACCAGCTTTCTCACGAGGGGTTCCCGCTTCTGGAACCATTCGAGTGATGACTCTCCGTCGAGTTTTGGTGCATCGGCGGTGCACGGATTTGCTGCTTCCACAACCTCTGGATATGGTTCGCGTTTCATGTCCCCTCTGATTCTCGTGACGAATGGTTTTCTGTTAGGCCGTTCAGTTCAGCGAGTCGGATTGTTGAGTGATTTCGCTGCAGCGCTGTGCTCATCCAGCGACGTAGTTGCCGCGATTGCCGTACTTTCTGGTGCATCCGCGGTGCACAGACGCGGGCGCGTGATGCGCGGAAGCTTGTCGACTGCGCCGCGCAACGCCTCGGGCTGCAGGTGCGGCTGCGAGTACGTGCGCATCTGCATCAGCTCGCTGTTGCCCTGCAGTGCGGCGCGCTCGGCGGCCGACACGCCTTGCAGCGCGAGCGCTGTCGCGTACGTGCCGCGTAGATCGTTGGCGCTGCGCGGGCCGATGCCGGCGCGCTTGCACGTGCTTCGCACGATGTGGTCGATCGCATCGCGACGGATCACCGGGAAGCCCGTCCACTCGCCGCGGTTCTTCTGCTCGACCATCAGCTCGAACAGCTCGTCGGGGATCGGAATCCAGCGCGGGCTTCGGTCGGTCTTCGTGCCTTGGCAAAACAGCATCTGCCGCGACCAATCGATCTCGGTGATCTTGTTCCACTCGCTGGCGCGGATGCCGAGCGACGGCAGCGCGACGCACACGAACTTGTGGTGCGGCTTGGCGGCCATGAAGAACCGCCGCAGGTCCTCGGGGCTGAGCGGCTCTTGCGGCTTCGCGCTCGTGTCGCCGAGCTCGGGGAGATCGGGCGCCTTGAGGCCCACCGCGCGCATCGCGCGCTGCAGCGCGAACAGCTCGCGCATCACGGTCACCGGCAACCTCTTGGCGGTCGCCTGCGTCGCGTAGTCGACCAGCGCCTGGGTAGCGTCTTCTGTGGTGAGCGTTCGCAAGTCGTAGTCCGGTTTGAAGTGAGCGAGTAGGTGACGCGCTTCGCGCATGGTGTTGCCGTGCGCGAAGTCGGTCAGCTGAGCGAGGTTTTGTTGTTTGGTGATCTCGCGGAGCGCGTCGTCGAGCCTTTTCGGCTTGCGCTTCTGATCAAGTCCTCCATTCGTTGCGCGTGCTTGTTCGACCCAGTAGGCGGCGATGGCGGCGCGCTCGGACTCTTTGCTTCCGTCGTCTCGGATGTGGAGAGCGCGCTGTGGTCGACTGCCGTCTGGGAGCTTGAGGTGGCAGTACCAGTACCGTCCTCGGGCTGTGACGCGCGAAAAGATCGGGACCTGTCTCCGCATGATTCGTCTCCTCGGGTTCGGGCTCGACGACGGATGTAGGCCCGCCACTGGGCGGGTGTCACCACCCACCCGACGTCCGGCTCACGCCAGCCACCAGCGCGGCGAATCAGCCTCGCCGCGCTGGTGCGACCGACCTTCGCAAGCTTCTCGATGTCCTGCGTGCGCAGCCACGTCAGGTCCTCGGTCACAGCACCGCGATCCCGCGTTCGAACAGTGCCTGCGTCGGCGTGCCCTTCGAGATGCGGTCATACAGAACCACGTTTACAGCGGCTGCTAGGTTCAGACAGAAACGCGACGGGATGCGAACGACGTCGCGGCACCTGTTCATCACGGCCGGCGAGATCGAGCCGTCCTCTGGACCGAACACGTAGTACGCGCGCTCGGGATGCTTGTAGTGCTCGAGCGGTACCGCGCGGTCGGTGATCTCGACCGCGACCGGCGCGCAGTCGTATGGCACGACGTTCAGCACGTTGTCGGGCTCGTCGCCGGTGTTGATCAGCGGCATGTGCCGATACGCCTTCTGCGTGTCGGCGGCGTGCCGCTGGTAGCGTTGGCCGCTGTAGGCGAGGAATGCCGCGCCGAAGCAGCCGCACGCTCGCAGAGCATTGGCGACGTTCTTCGGATCGCGCGGCATCCACAAGCCGACGGCGAAGTATCCGCGGAGCGAGATCACGGCGCCTCACCACGGCAGGTCGTCATCTGGGTCGACTGGCCACGGGAGCTTGCCTCCGAGGTGGCTGTATCGTCCCCACTCGATGTGCCTCTCGCGGTAGACGGGGCGCGAGTCGATCCATCGCTGGAGTTCTTCGGCGAATGCGTCATGGCGTAGCTCCGAGTGGTCCGGCGTCGCCGTCTTCTGCTCGGTTGAGCGCGTCGTTCGGCAGAAACGGATCGTCTTGCATCTCGCCCGTCTCCGGATCGGCGCCGACAGCCTCAGCATCGAGCCTGCGCTGCGCCTCGGCTTGTGCTGCGAGGATCGTCGCCTCGACAGCCTTGCGATGGTTCGCCTGCTGTAGAGTCGGCAAGCGCTCGGTGTAGTAGTTGAGGTAATCGGTCAGCGCGCTGTGCGGCAGCGACGAGAACGGCACCTCGGCGTACTGCTTCACGGCGTAGCTCTTCGCCGTCTTCGTCGGCAGCGGGCCAGACTGCGCCGGTTGTGTTGGCCGCGGCTCCGCTTGCTTGATCGAGCCCGTGTCGTGGAACTCGCGCATGGTCGCGCCGATCTTCGCAAGCTCACCGGGCGCGAACTTGGCGCCGTCCAGCTCGGTGATGCGGGTCTTCGACACGCTCACCTCGTGGTCCAAGTTGATGTCGAGCTGCACCGAGAACTCGTACTCGACGCCCTCGCGGAAGATGGGAGCCAGGCCGATCTTACGAGGCACCTGCACCATCTTGCCGTAGCGGTTCTCGCGCTCCTCGAGGACGTAGGCGGTCTTCGTCCGCACGGTGCAGAGCAGGTGAATGGGGCTCGCGCTGATCGCCGTTAGCAGCCTGTTGTGCGACGGCGTGACGTCTTTCCAAGCCGTGAACGCGTTGCCGCCGTTCGCCTTCTTGTCGACCGTCTCGAGCGCGCCACCTTCGCCCGACCACACGTGCGTGAGCGAGTCGATGACGAGCACGTCGTATGCCTTCGACGCGAAGCACGCATTCATGGCCTGCAGGTACTTCTCGTAGGTGTACGGCGGCGACAGCTCGCACACGTCGAACGCGAGCCCGTTCAGCCCGACGTACAGGCTCGCGCTTCGGTTCTCGCTGTCGATCACGGCGATGCGGTCGCCGAGCCCGCGGGCGATCTCGAGCGCGGCGCGCGTCTTGCCGCTGCCGCTCGGGCCGGCGAGCAGCACGCGCGCCTTCGTCTTCTCGCGAGACGCCGCCTTGAACATGGCGCTCACGGCTGCACCTCGTTCTTCAGCGGGCCGTGCGCCTTGTCGGCGATTCTGCTGGCGTAGTCGTGAGTGAACTCGACGTACTGGTCGTCGTCGGCGTCGCGGTAGCAGCGCGCTGCGCCGGCGGAGATCGCGGCGCGGTATGTCTTCCACCACGCTTCCTCGTGCCACGCGCGCTTGGCTGAGCGTGCTTCGCGCACGTCATCCACGCGGCAGCTGATGAACTCCTCGATCGTCAGCGGCTCCTCGCCTGCCTCCTTGAGAATGGAGTTCTGCGTGTCGAGCTCCGCCGCCCACGCCCTGAAAAGCTCTTCCATCACGCTGCCTCCGTCTTGCGCGGGCGTGTGGTGCCGGCGTCGCTGCGCTGCTTGCGCGGTCTCGTCCCGAGAGCTGCGAGAGCTGCACGCGCATCTCGCGCGAGCTTTTCGTGAGCTTCCGCATCCTGCCGAAGCTTGATCTCGAGAACGTTCCTGAGTGCGCCGCATCGCCGCGGGCTCAGGAGGTCGATCAGTTTCATGATCTCCGTGTACGCTTGCTGCTCGCGTTCTTCTGCCGTCGACTCTTCCTCTGACATGTCTTCCTCCTCGCCGCTCACGGCGGCATGAAATCCTGCGCTGGTGCACAGCGAGCACTCGATCGGATGCTCGCCGTGCGCGCACTCGTCGACGCTGGTGGTCTCGTCGTCCCAGCCACGCTCGGTGTCGGCGGGGTCCTGGTAGTCGGCGTGCGCTAAGATCACAGCTTGCCCTCCAGCACGAGCCGCAACGTGGCGACAATTCCCTTGGGATCGATCTCTGCTTCCGGCGATGCGAGAATCTGACGAACCTTCTTCAGCGTTCTCGTCTGCTCCTCGAGCACGAATGCAGCGTCGCGCATGCGAAGAGTGTCGCGTTCGATGATGTGGTTCTGACGCGTAATCTGTGCTGACAGCTCATTGCGCGTCAGCTTGCGATGCTGCGTCACGACGCCCTCCGCTCGCGCGCCAGCTCATCCTCGAGCTGCTCCACCACGCGCTTGCGAACCTTGAGCGCGTGAATCTGCTCGCGAATCGCCTGGAACTCGGCGGCGATCTTCTTGCGCTCGTCGCGTGCCCAGAACCGTGCGTGCGTCTCGCGATCGATGATCTCGATCGGTCTGCCGAACTCGTCTCGCAGTGGCATTTGCTCGTGTGTCAGCATTCGTGTTCTCCAATGTTTGGCCGCCATCAGCGGCAGTCGAATCCAGCGTCATCGAGGCGCAGCGCAGCCTCGGCGCAGAACGTCTCGCGCAGCGAGAGCAGCACGTGCTCGTCGAGCGTCGAGTCCTCGCACCAGCGCTCCCACAGCCACTCCGGCCAGTCGTGCTGACGCGCCGGCAGGCCGTGGATGCGGCGCAGGTAGAACGAGCTGCCAGCCTGGTCGAAGGCGACCACGTCGAGCGCCAGCTTCTCAGCCAGCCGCTTCGCCGCGCGCTCGGCCTGAGCGACCAGCTCCGCACTGCGCGCGTATCCGAGTTCTGTGATTGCGCCGTCCATCGTCTTGCCTCACCGTTCGTCGCGAGGGGGTCGGGCCCGGCTCCAATGTTGAACGCGTTGCGTCCGGGTCCGACCAACTCACCTCGTCGACATGTGTTGACATTAGTCAACCGCGGCTGAGTCGTCAAGATGAATCGTTGACAAAAGTAAACCAGGTCGACGGAGCGGGGCGTTTGTGCTTATCGTTCCGCGCATAAACACGGGGGTTTACGTGCGAACGAACTTGATGACTTGTCTTCTGACAGCGGCGCTCGTCTCGGGCTGCGCGACCGGATACGGCACCCTGGCGGCGGCGGGCGCGGGCGCGTTTCTCGGCACCGTCGGAACCATCGCCAGCTCTGCGCGCGGCGAACAGGTAGACGGGACGCTCATCGCCGAAGGTGCGGCGGCGGGCGCGCTATTCGGCGTTGTCGGGGCGGCGGTTGCTGCGGCGATCGCGGGGAAAGAATCCCGCCATGAGGAAACCGGCAAGAAGTCCGACGAGGCAAGGATACGCGCGCTCGAAGAGGCGCTCGAGCGCCGTCGTTCCGCCGACGCTACTTCGGCTCAGTAGAGCCGACCCTTACGTCGTACGCCGGTGACGAGGCGCGGGCGGGCGCTTCTCGAGCTCGCGGCGGAGGTGTGCGATCTCCGAGTCCTTCGAGATCAGCGCCTTCTGCATGTCGAGCATCAGCGACCGCATTTCGCGCATCTCCTGATCGACTGTGTGTCGCCAGTCGTCGAGCTCGGCATCGCGTGCCTTCTTCCTCGCCGCATCCAGCGAGTAGATCTTGACCGCGTTTTTTGCCTCACCCTCGTAGTCGTCGAAAAAGTAGTCGGGGGAGATCTTCAGCTGGTCGCGCACCTTGCGAACTATGTCGGCGGACAGGCCGGTGTAGCTAGCGTTTTCGTAGTTCACCAGCCTACTTAGGTGGCCTTTATCCATACCAAGTAGCCGACCTATTTGAGCCTGTGACAAGTCCGTGTCTCGAACAAGCTGCGTCACCAGCCAGGAGAAACGACGGAGCTCCCGTGTGATCTCCTTCACATCGTTCTGCGGTGCGCCTCGCTCCCGACCATTTCCCATGGACTCATTGTCCACGTTTTCGGGTTGACGCATGGCAGAGAGAAGTTGCGTACTAGCAACTTGACAAATGACAACGCCACTGTCATCGATAGGGAATGAGAGCCCCGAACGAGCGCCTGCGGAGCTGGAGAGAATCGTGTGGTCTGTCGATGCGGGGCGCTGCGGAGCGTCTGGGTTGTTCGGAGTCATACATCTGTCTCATTGAGGCGGGCCGTAGGAACCCCGGCCGAGCCATTGCCGTTCAGATCGAGGCTGTAACAGGTATTCGTGTCTCCGCGTGGCCCATGCGCACGCGAGCCTCGAACGAGGCCGCATGACCAACTGTGGTCACCGCGCGGCCATCCGCAACGAGTCATCGCTGATCATCGGAGTCGTGTCCGCGCTCGCGACCGTCATCACCCACGGTGCGATCGCGCGTGCACGACTCGGGCGATCAGCACGCGGACCCGCGAATCGCCCGCGACCCGCCGCCGTCGGCTGACCTAGGCCGTGTCCCCCCTCGGCCGCAGCTGACGGCGGCGCCGTCTGTTCGTCACCCCATGAACGACAGGAGATTGCGATGGCAAAGCGACCGGATGAGGAACGTCAACTGTTGCGCCCGTTCGGAGACACGGTGCGCATGGAGAAAGGGCGCGAGCTCGCCGAGCACGTGCACCAGATGAAGGAGCTCGAAGAGCAGGCGAAGGCTGCCGCTGCCGAGTTCAAAGAAGCGATCGCGAAGCACCGCGTGAAAGCGCTCGGGCTCAAGGACGACTTGCGCATGGGCAAGCATCTCGTGCCCGTGCAGTGCCGCTGGCTGATGGAGTCCATGCAGTGGCTGCTGATCGCCGAGGACGGCGAAGTCGTGAAGACCGAGCCGACCACGATGACAGACCGCCAAGGAGAGCTGTTGTCATGACCAGAAACGAAAAGGCCCCGAGCGTTACAGCGCTCGAGGCCAAACGGAGACCAGACAGGAAACGATGTAGGAATTATGGGGCCACGCCCCGCGCGTTGCAAGGGTTCACTTTCCACGGCGACCCAAGCAGCGCGCTCCCGAGCGCGGACCCGCGTTCGATCTCTCACAGCCCAACGCTGATCGCAATCGCCGCCGGCATCGTGCGCGGGGGTCGGCCATGAGTCGCAAGGTCGGCTACGAGTTTTCGCCGCTGCCGAAGAAGTGGCACGCGGCGTGGGCTGACTTGTCGATGCCGATGCGCGGCCTGCGCGCGAGCCTGTTCGAGCTCGCCGACGGCGGACCGATCACCGTTGACGGCGACTGGCTAACGTCCCTCTGCAAGCAGATGAACGTCGGCGGCCGGGAGCGCCCAAACGTCCGCAAATCGCTACTCGACCTCCAGGCTCGCGGAGTGCTCGCAGTCGACGGCCAAACGGTGTCGATCTGCTTCCGACCTGACAGCCAACTGCATCGACCTGTAGCGGACTTGTCAGCCATCGGTCGTGGGTCCGACATCCCAATCGACTCAACCCCTCAAAACGACTCAACTACCGTTCGACAGAAAGAAAGAAGAGAAGAGAATAGAAGAGAGAAGATGATGAGCGCGTGTGCGCCTGAGCGCGCGACCGCGCCAGAGCCACGACCGCCGATCGACACGAGCAAGCTGCAGCAGCGGCCGGAGGATGTCGGGTTTAGATTCGTCGCTTCGCTGCTCGGGCGCTCGCCGTTCGACATCGCGCCGGTCGGAAGCTTTCCGCGTGAGTACGCACACATCGGGAGCAAGCCAGCCGAGGAGAGAGAGCGGGTTCGAGTCGCGGTCGAGGCCACGCAGTACTTCATCGAAAACCCGGCGTGGTGCGACGCCAAGAAGCTCGCAGCAGACTGGCCGAAGCTCCTTGCCGATCGTCCAAAGCCCGTTCTCAAGCAGTTGGTGGCAACCCCACGGGAGCAGCTCGAGAAGGCGCGAGAACGCCTGCAGGACGCCGCAAAGACCCTTCGCATCATCGAGGGTTTGCCGTGGTTCGACAAAGAGAAACCGGGCTATCCGGGCCGGCTTGCGCAGGCCACGGCGGACGTATCGCGACTGCGCGGTGAGCTGGCGAAGCTCGAGAGCGGATTCACGCGGCCGGCGGTGGCGTCATGAGGGGCGATGCAAAGATCGAGCAGCTCCGAGACGCGATCAACACGCCGATCAGCGCGAAGGACCCGATGGCTGCGCTCTACGTGCGGATCGCGGCCGAGGGCTCGCCGCTCGACATCGCGCGGCAGGTGTTCAACGACCGGGAGAAGTTCAGGCCGGTCGAGATGACGCCTGCGCTCGTGCGCCATCCGCTCGCCGATGCGTGGATCGACGGCGTGCCGATCCCCGACGAACAGCGCGACTCGTTCGCCGCGTGGCTCGTCAATCACACGACTCGTCGCCGCGAGGTGGGCGAGCTCGAGCGGCGGTTGCGCTCGACGATGGACGCGCAGCTCAAGCTCGCTGCGAGCGAGGACGAGAACGACCGGCGCAAAGCAGCGGCATTCGGTCGCTGGCACATCGAGCATTGGGGCGTTGCTGATGTGCCGAAGCCGGCGCCGGCGGGGTTCGATCAACCTTGCGAAAAGCAGCTGATGGCTGCAGTGCGGAGGCGAGTGCGATGAACACGCCAAACGAACACGCATACACGAGCGCGCAGGCGAAAGAAAAGATCGCCATCATCCTCGGCGAACTGAAGCGACTCGCGCAGGATCACGGCGTGTGGTGCACGCTCGCCGCGTTCCACGAATTCGTACTGGGCGATCCCGACGTCGGAAAGAAGCATCTCGAGCTGACGATGCTGCTCGCTGAAGCAGCATTCAAGCGCATGCCGGACCTGTGCCCGTGCCCGACGTGCGCGGCGAAGCGGGGCCAAGCATGATCCGCACGCAAGCCACGCCCGAGCAGATCGCGGCGTTCCGCGCCGGCCTCATGGCGCCGAGCGGAAAGCATGCGGACGCTTCGAAGCGCATCTTCGTGTCCGGATTCGCAAGGCGCGATGATAGCGACTGGCTCGTCCAGCTCCCGCTGTTCGTCGAGACCAAGCAGGTCAACGGCCACTGGAGAACAGCTCACAACACGACGAGCACGCTGAAGTACGACGTGCTCGACGAACTAACAAGACTCGCTCAGCTCGCCGACGAGCGCGATCGTGTCTCGTTCGTTCAGTTCACGCGCATCGCTCCCGGAAAACTCGACAGAGACAACGTTCCGGGCGCTTTCAAGCACGTGATGGACATGACGTGCGTGTTTCTCGTCGAGGGCCTGGAAGCGCGCAAGCGGCTGTGGCTCACGCGCAAAGGCGAGAAACGCGTGCTCGGGAAGGACATCGGCCACTTCGACAACAAGCTCATCGGAACGGGGAAAGTGACATGCGAATACGCTCAAACGCAGCACGAGAACGACAGGCGGAAGTATGGGATCCGGATCCGCTTACGCCTCAGACCGAGATAGAAGCGGCCTACGCGCAAGCCGTCGCCGCGCTGCACTGGCTCGGACACATCGAGGCCAAGTACTTCGGCGAGCAAGAGCCGCATGCCGTCGCTGCGCGCACCGACGCTGACAACTTGCACCAGCGCGCGCAACGCCGCCTGCGCAAGGTGATGGCGCACCTGATGAAGGCGGCTAACGATGTCTGACCAGCTGTCGCTCGCCGCTGGCACGCAGAACAAAGCGCTCTCGCAGTGGTTCACGCCGCGAGAGACGGCCGAGCGCATCGTGCGGTGGGCAGAGCCGACACGTCGACTCGACCGCTCGGCGTGGAAGATACTCGAGCCGAGCGCAGGGCGCGGTGCGCTAATCCGGGCGCTTCTCGACGAGTACACAACGGGTCCGGTTCCGACCATCGAAGCACTCGATATCGACGCCGGCAACGTGGATGCGATCGAGGACTCGTTCAGCAAGTTCTATGTGCTCGCGCACCAGGCTGACTTTCTCTCGTGGGAATCGACCACGCGCTTCGACGTCGCGATCATGAATCCGCCTTTCGAGGGCGGGCAGACCGAGCGGCACATCATGCACGCGCTGAAGTTCTCCGACCGCGTGGTGTGCCATTGCCCGCTGACCACGCTGGAAGGCAAGGCGCGGCGCGAGAACCTGTGGAGCAAGGTGCATCTGCATCGCCTCGCCATCTGCAGCTCACGTCCGAAGTACGGCGCCGGAAGCGGCGCAACGGCGATGTGCACGATCGACGTGACGCTGCATGACCCGCGCGTCGAGGCCTATACCGCAGTCGAGTGGTGGCCATGATCGAGCTCATCGTCATCGGCATAGCGACACTCGGCGCAGCGCGCTGGCTGCAACGTGACACGCACCGTCGCGATCATGATCCTCGCTCGCAAGAGCGCAGTGATTGGCTCGAGACGCGCGAGTGGGATCGCAAACAGCCGCCGCCTTTGCCGCGCAGAAAACGCGACTAACGCTTGACAGCGATCTAACACTGACCTAGTGACACAACTGCAGTAACCACAAACATTGGAGAACAC
>Ga0207663_10000099_pt1 | contig 41165 bp, 42 predicted proteins | sample LARL53metaG_FD_184346 | JGI IMG/M metagenome (GOLD analysis project Ga0207663, IMG submission 184346) | Corn, switchgrass and miscanthus rhizosphere microbial communities from Kellogg Biological Station, Michigan, USA - LAR L5-3 metaG... | ecosystem: Host-associated > Plants > Roots >...
GGGGGGGGGGGGGGGGGGGGGGGGGCCGCGGTGGTCCGGGCGGGTTCTTGAAACGCGAGCTCGAGCTCACGCCCGCGCAGGAGGACTCCGTGCAGGCCATCTTCGCGCGCCACCGGCCGCAGATGGAAGCCTTGTGGCGCGAGATGCGACCGCGGTTCGACTCGGTTCGCGCCGCGGTCAACGCGGAGATCAGCGCGCAGCTCACGCCGGCGCAGCGCACCAAGTTCCAGGAGCTCGAGCATCGCATGGATGAGCGGCTCCGGAGGGAGCCAAAACCCAACTCACCCTAGAGGGAGGTGATGTCCGAAGAGGCGAACGGCCAGCGGGCTCCGTAGACGGCGGGGCCCGCTTCATTTCTACCGCGCCGCGGAATCGCCCCGTTGCAGCAGGCCTGTGAACTCCCGCAGCTCGGCCAGCCCGAGATCGGACGCCACCCAGTAGGTGTACTCGGGCGTGGTCCAGTGCAGTACGTGATACCCCTGCCGCGTGAAGTCCCCAGATCCAGCCGATCGACCCCGCCCCGTGGGCCACAAGAAGACGTTGATCACGTGTTGGCGCCGACCGTACACGAGGGCCGCGACGGGCTGTCCGCCGAGGTAATCGAGCCGCCCGCCGAGGAGCGGAAAGGCGCGGCCGGCGAAGTCGTACACCGGCGGGGAAAAGTCGAGCTTGCCGTTGAACCACGGCTTGACCGTGTGCTGGTCGGACGAGGGCACATCCGCCAGATGGCCGGCCATCAGCGAGCGCAGGTGGCTCGCGACCACCTGGTCAGCCAGGGCTTCCCCTTGGGCGCGCCGCAGTGCGAGCTGCCAGCTCCCGACCGCCACGACGGCGAGCGACGCGGCTACGGAAAGCGCGCGCCACGCCATGGGACCGCGCCGTACGGCTCTGACGGGGGTCGTTTCCTTGCGTAGACCGGCCCGCACGCGGGCGCGCAGCGTGTCCGGTGCTTCATAGCGTGGCAGGTGCTCGCGCAGCGCGGCGCCAAGCGTCCGCCGCCGCTGTTCGAGCCGCGCGCACTCCGGGCAGACCCGCAGGTGCGCCTCGAGCTCGCCTGCGTCGGGGGCAGCGAGCTCACCGTCCAGATAGGCATCGAGCTGTGCTACAATGACCGGGTGCGTCACGTCAGCAATCCTCTGTTACGATGCACAGTGCCTCCTCGAGCCTGCGGCGCGCGCGCGAGAGCCGGGACATCACCGTGCCCACCGGCACGCCCGCGACGTCGCTGATTTCCTTGTAGGAAAGCCCTTCGAGCTCGCGGAGCACGATCACTTCGCGGAACTCGGCAGGCAGTCGATCTATCGCCTCTCGTAACGCCTCGCTCTCGCTCTTCCGAACCGCCGATGCTTCCGGGTGATCGTCTGCAATCCCTTCGCTGTGCAGCTTCTCGTCGAATTCCGTCGCCTTAGCGTGATGTCGATTGCGGTCGTGCCAGGTTCGCACGGTGTTGCGGACGATCGCGAGCAGCCACGCCCGGCCCTCCCCGGGTTCGCTGCCCCGGAAGCCGGCGAAGTAGCGAAACGCGCGCAGGGACGCTTCCTGCACGATGTCCTGCGCGTCGTCGGCGTCCCGCGTCAGGTAGCGCGCCAGCGTGTAGGCGGCGTCCAGATGTGGGAGCACGACCGCTTCGAATCGCTCGAGTTCGCTCGACTCCAACCGGTCCTCAAGGGTGCGCGGTCCACTTGCCGGATAGAGACTCCGCCCGCGGCAGGATTATTCCCGGGGGAATAAGCCCGCGGCGCTGGGGTCTCTGCCACTGAACCATTCTGCGGTGCCCTGCCGGGCGACGGAAGCCGGTCATGACGCACCGGTCTGACGTTACGAATCGTAACGCCGGCAGGCGGGCGGCAACGGGACAAGGCGGAAACGAACCGAGACCGATGCTGCAGTCTCTCCAACACGACACGTCTCAGGGGGGGTGCTACATGCGCCTGTACCAGGCAGTCATCGAAGTGGTCGCGCTCGCGGTGCTCGCGGGATGCGGCAGTGGACCGGGGCCCACCGGCTCGGGTGGTGGAGCCAGTGGCAGCGGGGGCGGCGGCGCCGCCGTGACCATTGGGGATTTCTCGTTTTCACCGTCCACCCTGACGATCAAGGCGGGCACCACGGTCACCTGGACCAATAACGGGCCGTCCGCTCACACGACCACGAGCGACACGGGGGTGTGGGACAGCGGCACGCTCGGCGCGCCAAGCAGCAGCGGTGGTTACGGCGGCGGGTCGCCCGGTGGGACCTATTCGTTCACGTTCAACACGCCGGGGACGTACAACTATCACTGCAAGATCCACCCGCCGTCGCTGTACCCGAGCTTCGTCGCTTCGATCACCGTGACCCAGTAGCCCGGCACTCTCGAACCATGACGCCCGTGATCACGCGGTGCGTCGCTCCCGGGAATAAAGAAGGCGGCTTCGAGGGTCTTGGCCGTGGATGGATTCGATGTCACACACTTTTACGAGGAAGGTTCCTATGGACCGCAAAGCGAATGGCGTTGGGCGTCAGACCGTCGCCACCGTTGTGTTGCTCGGCGCACTCGTGGGCGCGGCGCCGCGGCCGCATCCCGACGCCGCTTCCCAGGTGAATGTGCGGCTCTCGGAGTGGAGAGTGGAGCTGTCGCAGGCCAGTGTCGCGGCGGGAACCGTGACGTTCACGATCACGAACGCCGGCAGCATCCCGCACGGCTTCGAGGTCGAGGGAAAGGGGATCGAGAAGGAGATTGAGACGATCCAGCCGGGCGCGAGCGATACGCTCACGCTAACCCTCAAGACCGGGAGCTACGAGGTGTATTGCCCGGTGGGGGAAGATTCGCACAAGAAGCTCGGCATGGAGAGTCATCTGAACGTTGTCAGCGCGACGAGCGCAGGCACGTCCGGGTACAGCGGCTCGGCGATGAGTGAGTCGCACATGAAGGCGGAAGTGGTGAAGGCTATCCGGGTGACGGGCGGAGGTCCCGTCATCCAGATCCTGCCAGGACCGTTCCCGTTCCCGGACAGCGCGGCTCCGATCCTCCAAGCGTTCGGCCCCGAGCGAGAAGGTCTCGAGTCACAGGTGAAGAATGGCCCGTACTCGAACAACGTGACGCCGATTTCGGGCACGTTCACGTTCAGCGCGTGGGACAAAGGCGCCACCCGGGACTCGGTCGACGGCACGGCCGAGTTCACGACCCAGGACGGCGCTCGATGGAAGCTCGTGATGGACCGCGTCCAGACCAAGGACGTCCCGCACCACCCCCGCTTCGGGGGCGTGATCATGGGGCTGTACTATCACGGCGTGACCCAGGTGCATACGCCGCTCGTGCCGACGATCAACAGCGCCGTCGCGCTTTGGGCGTTCGCGCACCTGTACAAGAACGACGTGCTCGTCACCGACAACGCGATGGTGCACGTCATGCTGCTATCGCGCACGCGGCGGGACGGCGACTACGCGCTCGCGTGCTGGGATTGCTCCAAGAACAAGATCGAAGAGCTGCAGCTGCAGATTCTGCCCGGGCCTGGTGAGCCCCAGTTCGACGCGCCGGGCGGGTTCCTGTTCGTCAACTGGGAAAGGTCCAGCTCCCGCAAGCCGGCGAGCTGAGGAGGATAATTCAATGCGCTTACGCATCGGCATAATCGGCATTGTAGCGCTCGCCGCGCTCGCAGGGTGTGGCGGCTACACCAGTACCTATGGGGGCGGTGGCGGCGGTGGTGGCGGCGGGGGAGGAGGTCCGGTCGGCTCCGTGACGATCGGCCCCGGCATCGAATTCGTGAGCGGCCACAATGGGAGCACGAACGCGGCCGTGGATACGATCCCGGTGGGGAGCACCGTCACGTGGACGTGGAGTGGCTCTCTCCCACACAGCGTTCAATCCCAAGGCTCAGCGAGCTTCGCAAGCAGTGCCACGATGACGGGCAACGGGACGTATGCAGTCACATTCACCGCGCCGGGCACGTACCAATACGACTGTGCGGTCCACGGCCAGCTCATGACGGGCACAATCGTCGTTCGGTGACACGCGCGTCTTCAATACAGGAATCCCGTGCGCACGCCAGCTCGGTGCGCGCGGGATCTTTCTTTCGAACCTGCCGGGGGGTGCTAGATCGTTAGTATTCAGGAAGGTCCAATAGGAGCACGCTCCGATGACCGCCCGGCTACTGATCATGATCGGACTCGCGACCACCACCCCCGTCGCGGCGCAGCGTCCCGTGGCGCCGATGGGCCGCATGATGGGCGACCCGATGGGGATGCAGGAGATGATGGAGCCCATCGCGCACCTAATGCTGTACACGCCGCCGCACCTGCTCGCCCGCAAGGACGCGCTCGGGCTCACGGCCGATCAGGTCACGCGGCTCACCGCGCTGCGCGACGCGACGAGTGCGGCGCAGGACGCCGCGATGACCGAGGCCAAGACCCATCTGGAGGAGCTACAAGGAGCGGCCGACGCCGGCTCCCCGGATTCGGGCGCGGTGAAGACTCATTTCCTGGCAGCCCACGCGGCGATGGGGCGGGCGCGCTGGCTCTCGGTCAAGTCTGCGCTCGAAGCCCGGGCCCTCTTGACCGATGCTCAGCGAACGAAGCTCAAGGCGTGGGCCGATTCGATGCAGGCGTGGATGGACCAGCACCGGCAGATGATGAAGCCGAGTCCGTCACACTAGCGGCCTGCGTCGCGCAGCTGCCGCAGCACGTACTCGAGGATCCCGCCGTGCCGGTAGTACTGCAGCTCCTGCGGCGTGTCGATCCGCACCGCGGCCTTGAACCGTATCGTGGAGCCATCGGATTTGGTCGCCTTCACTTCCAGCTCTCTGCCCTTAGGGAAGCCCTCGGTGAGAATGTCGGCGAGGCCAACGATGTCGAAGGACTCCTGCCCGCTCACGCCGACGCTCTCGGGCGTCTCGCCGGTGAGAAATTGAAGCGGCAAGATGCCCATGCCGACCAGGTTCGACCGATGGATGCGCTCGTAGCTCTGGGCAATGACGGCCCGGACGCCGAGCAGACGGGGACCCTTGGCTGCCCAGTCGCGCGACGAGCCTGACCCGTACTCCTTTCCCGCGATGACGATGAGCGGCACGCTGTCGGCCTGATACTTCACCGACGCGTCATAGATGGTCATCAGCTCTCCATCGGGAAGGTGCCTCGTGACGGGCCCTTCCGATCCGGGTGCGAGCAGATTCTTGAGGCGTACATTGGCGAACGTGCCGCGCACCATTACCTCGTGGTTGCCGCGGCGCGATCCGTAGGAGTTGAAGTCGGCTGGCTGCACGCCGTGACCTACCAGGTACTGCCCAGCCGGGCTCGTCTTTCGGATGGACCCGGCGGGCGAAATGTGATCCGTGGTGATGCTGTCGCTCAGGAGGCAGAGCACGCGGGCGCCGCGGATGTCGGTGAGCGCTCTCGGCGTCTTCGGCATGCCGTCGAAATAGGGCGCCCGGCGGATGTAGGTCGACGTCGGCTCCCAGACAAAGCGGTCGCCGGCGGGCACCGGCAACCCCCGCCACCGTTCGTCTCCGGTGAACACCTCGCCGTATTCCTTATGGAACATCGACGACTTGACCGATGAGCGGACGAGCTCGTCTACTTCCTTCGCCGAGGGCCAGATGTCGCGCAGGTAGACGGGCTTCCCATCTTTCCCCGTTCCCAGCGGATCGGCCTGGAGATCGACATCGATCCGGCCGACCAACGCGTACGCGACCACGAGCGGCGGCGACGCGAGGTAGTTGGCGCGCACTTCCTGCTGGATACGGCCCTCGAAGTTGCGGTTGCCCGACAGCACCGAGCACACCACCAGCTCTCCCTCGGCGACCGCCGCCGAGACGGCATCGGGGAGCGGACCGGAGTTCCCGATACAGGTCGTGCACCCATAGCCCACGAGGTGGAACCGCAGCTGCTCCAGGTACCGCATCAGGCCGGCCTGCTTCAGATATTCCGTGACCACCTTGGAGCCTGGCGCGAGACTCGTCTTGACCCACACTTGCGTCTTGAGACCCCGCTCCACGGCCTTCTTCGCGACCAGGCCGGCAGCCACCATCACGGAGGGGTTCGACGTGTTGGTGCAGCTCGTGATGGCGGCGATGACGACGGAGCCATGTTGCAGCTTGCAGTCCGTGCCATCGATCGTGAGGTTCACGTGGGAGCGCGGCTTCGGCGGTGCCTCCACGGCGGTCGCGACGTGACCGCCCTCGCCCTCCCAGCGGCCGGCATTCGCGGCGGGCGCCGCGGGCTTGACCAGCGCGGGAAGCGCAAGCTGAAAGTTGCGGGGCAGATCGCGCAGGGACACGCGGTCCTGCGGGCGTCGGGGACCGGCCAAGCTCGGCTCTACAGTCGAGAGGTCGAGGGAAAGCGTGTCCGAATACACCGGCTCCGGCGCACCCGCAGAGTGGAACAGGCCCTGCTCCTTCATGTACGCTTCGACGAGCTGCACCTGATCCTTGGGCCGACCCGTGAACTCCAGGTAGCGAAGCGTTTCTTGATCCACGGGGAAAATCCCCACGGTGGCGCCGTATTCGGGCGCCATGTTGCCGATGGTGGCGCGATCGGCGAGGGGCAGGGTGGCGATCCCGGGGCCGTAGAATTCGACGAACTTGCCCACGACACCCTTCTTCCGAAGCATCTCCGTCACGGTCAGCACCAAATCGGTGGCCGTGGCGCCCTCGGCGAGCTTGCCGGTGAGCCGGAAGCCGACAACCTGTGGGATGAGCATCGACACGGGTTGCCCGAGCATCGCGGCTTCGGCTTCGATTCCGCCCACGCCCCAGCCCAGCACGCCGAGCCCGTTGATCATGGTCGTATGGGAATCGGTTCCCACGAGCGTATCTGGGTAGGCTTGCGGCAACGTGGCGTCGTGGCGTCGCACTGTCGTAGCGTCGCCTTCGGTGAAAACCACCCGCGCCAAGTATTCCAGGTTCACCTGATGCACGATGCCCGTATCGGGCGGCACCACCCGGAATCCCTTGAAGGTCTGCTGTGCCCAACGGAGCAAAGCGTAGCGCTCGCGGTTGCGCTGGAACTCGAGGTCGGCATTGACCTGAAACGCGGTGGGGGTACCGAACTCATCCACGATCACCGAGTGGTCGATCACGAGCTCGGCGGGCAGGAGCGGGTTGACCTGCGTGGGATCACCGCCCATGGCCTGCATCGCGTCGCGCATGGCCGCGAGGTCCACCACGGCGGGCACACCCGTGAAATCCTGCATCAGCACGCGGGCCGGCATGAACGCGATTTCGTCGACGGGCGTCTTCTTCGCGTCCCAGCGCGCGAGCGCTTCGATCTCGCGGGCCGTCACCGTGCGCCCGTCTTCGCGCCGCAGCAGATTCTCGAGCAGGATGCGGAGCGAGTAGGGGAGGCGTGAGACCGGCAGCCCACGCCGCTCGAGTGCCTCGAGCTTGAAGATCTCGAACGTGCGATTCCCGACCTTGAGCGCTGCCGCCGCCCCGAAGCTGTTCGACGCCGTCATTCGACCGCCTTCACGTCCACGACGAAATATTGTGTTTCCCCGAAGCAGGTCGTTGGGATGCCCATGTGCTGGCGGTACGCGAGCGTCACTCGCTTGCCCAGCGTTTGGTTCACGAGCCTCGCGACGGAATCGTTGCGCACCGTGAAGTTGAACTTCTCGGCCATGGTCCCGGGGATAGACACGATCGCGAGCTCCCCTTCCCAAGTCTTACAGATCCAGCCCTTCTTCGAAAACTTCTGCACGTAGCCGGCGCGCTCTCCCTTCGAATAGCTCCAGGTCAGGGCAGCCCACGTATACAGAGCGAATACGAAGATGGGCAGAATCACGACGCCGGCGATGATGAGCTTCTGCGTACGCGACAGAGTAAAGTTCACGAAGAGAAGTTAACCTCGTACGTCTCCGTCTTGTACGGCGCGAAGCCGCGCTTCTTGTAGTTCGGGAGCGCGGCGGGATGATCGAGCGTGCAGGTGTGCAGCCAGACGCGCGCGGGCTCGAGCGCCCAGGCATCCCGAACCGCGCACGAAAGGAGATGTTTGCCGAGGCCGTGGCCGATGGCGTCGGGAAAGAGCCCGAAGTACGCGATCTCGACCGAGCGGTCTTCTGGTACGCGGCGGAGCTCGTACCACCCCACGAACGTGGCCCCTCGCCGGGCGACATGGAGCGTGATCTCGGGGCGGCCCAGATGCGCACGTATCTCCTGGTCGGTCCAATCCCAGCGGTCTCGCCAGTGATAGGCGTCCCCCACCGTGCGGTAGCAGCGCCGGTACAGGTCCGGAGTCGGCCTGTGGACATGCTCGATCGCCAGGTCCGGAAAATTCCCGAAGGCCGCCGTGAACTGTTCGGGCGTGGTGAGCTCGAGGTAGGTCCGGGTGGCTTGCACGGGAGGAAATTTACAGGTGTCCGGGGTCACGTGTCCGGTGTCAGGCGTCGTTCAGGCGGACACCTGACACCCGACACCCGACACCCTATCTTTTCTCCCATGACTTTCAATCGCATGGGCACCGTCCCGCTCCCGCTTACGCTGCACCTCGCGAGCTACACCGTCGTGGGATTGTTTTGCTTCTTCGCGGGTGTCCTGAACTTGATCGACCCGACCAAGATTCCCCACGGGCTCATCTACCTTGCGATCTGCGGCTTCAGCTGGGGCTACGTCTTCGGCATCTTGATGGCGCGGAGGGAAGTGATCCTCCTCGGCTTCCTCGCGAGCGTGGCGTGGCTCGTGGCCGCCGCCATCGGCGCCACGCGGCTCGGGTTCGACTGGCGGCTCACGGCCCTGCTCGTTGCGCTCGGGGCCTACGGGCTGTTCACGCTCGGGCTGTATCGCACGCGGATTCTGGAGCACTAGCCGAATCAGCCGATCGACGTCACCTCGACGTGCTCCGGGGCCGCAGGGAGCTCGACCACGAAGCGCGCGCCCCCGAGCTCCGAGTCTTCGATCCAGATCTTGCCGCCGACCTCGGTCACCACGCGCTGACAGATCGCGAGTCCGAGTCCCGTACCTTCGTCGGGGCTCTTGGTCGTGAAGAACGGATCGAAAATGCGACCCCGGATGTCCCGGGGCACGCCCGGCCCCGAGTCGTCGACGGTGAGTCGGACCCAGCCTTCGCGCGCCTGCGTCCGGAGCTGAATGATGGCGGGCTTCCGCCCGCGCACGACGTATTCCGCGTTCGTCACCAAATTGATCACCACCTGCTGCAGCTCCTGCCCCAGGCCGAGCACGGCCGGGGCGGAGTGATCGAGCGTCGTGCGGAATTCGACGCTCTCCGCGCGCAGCACCCGGCGCCGAATCTCGGCGACGTCGTGCACCAGGTCGTTCATCTGGACCCGCGTCGGCGTGGTGTCGGCACGGCGGGCCAGTCGCAGGAGGCTCCGGACGATGCGGGCGGCGCGGTCCACTTCGCGCGTGATGGTCGCGGCGGTGGTGCTCGTCTCCGGATCCTTGCTCGCGCGCCCGAGCAGCTCCGCTTCCATTCGAATGGCCGCGAGGGGGTTGTTCACCTCGTGTGCCACGCCGCTCGCGATCTCACCGACCGTGGCCAGCTTTTCGCGCGCGATCAGCTCGCGCTGCGCCCGGAGCTCGTCCGTCCGGTCGTAGAGGGCCACGAGCAGGCTGTCGGGTCCGACGCCGGACAGCCCGGTCACCGTGCAATCGCAGATGCGGCGGTCGCCGGACGGCTGGGTCACCAGCACGCGGCCATGCCAGGGCTCGCCCTGGCGCGGACGCGACAGCACGAGGTGGAAGGTGATCTCGCTCGGGGACAGGCCCAGCGCCTCGAGGTGTGTCCCCAGGGCCTGTGCTTCCGAGGGGATGCCAAGGAGCCGGCACCCGGCCTGATTCAGCTGTTGGACGCGACCCTCCCGGTCCACGAGCGCCATCGGCAACGGGCTCCCGTCCACCATGGCGTGGGCGCGCTCCGCGGCGGCTCGGGCTCCGCTCACCGCTTCGGACAGCTCGAGGCCGCCGGCGATGTAGGCGGCGACGGCCGAGAGGTATTGCAGCTCCATCAACGCGAAGGGCGGCGACTGATCCCCGGGGCGTTGATAGCGGACGACGCCCACCGTGCCCACCACTCCGCTCGATGTACGAAGCGGCGCGATCATCGCCGCCCGGGCCGTGCCCGAGGGTGACAGCGATCGCTGCGCGCCTTCTTCGGAAAGAATATTGTCAGTGAGGAATGGCTCACCGCTCCGGATGACGCGCCCGTTGACGCTGGAGTTGATCATGATCTGGGCGCCGTCGAGCTCCGCGCATTGGCCCACGGTTGCCGCCACGCGCAGCGAGTCCGGATCGGATCCGCGCAGCGCGACGTAGGCGCCCTGCGCTTCCACCAGGCTCGTGACGCTCTGAAGCGTGTAACGGAGCAGCAGCTCGCGCTCGGGCGCCGCGAGGAGCCAGCGCGACAATTCCACCAGGAAGGTTCCAAGCCGGCGCTCGCGCTCGAGCCCGCTCCGCCGGGCGACCATCACCGCGAGGTGCGTCGCGATCTCGATTGTCGAGCGCAGGGCGTCGCCGGGGAAGCCGGCCGGCAGGCCTTGGAACCTCGCGCTGACGTGTCGCCCCTCGGCGTCGTGATAGTCCGTGAGATACGGCTCGCCGGCCTTCCCCGCGATGCCGGCCTCGACGGTGCCTGACTCGGTCAAGCCCTTGTACGTCAGCTCGACCCGCGCACCGCCGGCCCACTCGCTGAGGATGTCGCTGGCTGATTGCCAGAACGCGCGTGTCTGCTTGGCGCGTCCCGCTTCGGCGAGCAGCTTCCGGATGGGGTCTAGCATCGTGACGAACGACGTAGAGAAAAAACGTCGAGAAACAACGTGGAGGGAAAACGTAGAGGAGAGGCGTTAAAACGATACCGCCCTGTCGTGGTGCTAGCCCTATCGTGCGTGATGGTTCTAAGAGCTGGCGCGGGCTCGTTGCGGGTGCATGCGGTCGCTTCGTCCGTTGCGGCGGACGTCATCAACGAAGTCCGGACCTTCAATTCGACGGAACGGTTCACGCTCGGCGACCAGCTCGTCCGCGCCGCGGTCTCCGTGCCGGCAAACATCGCAGAGGCTTGTGGCCGCGGCACAATAAGAGAATTCCAGCGCTTCCTCATCTACGCACGTGGGTCCGCACAGGAAGTCCTGTCGCTCCTCGCAATCGCACGTCGTTCAAACTCAGGTCGACGAAGGGCGATGGTGTCATTAGAGAGCAGAACCGCGCTCGTGTTGAAGATGCTAGTCCGTTTGTACAACCATCCACCGCCTGATCGGTGAGTTATTCACGCCTTTTCTCCACGTTTTTTCTCTACGTCTCTTCTCGACGCCTTTCACACGGTTCTACGGGTTACTCGGTCTGATGTCCAGTTCGCTGATCATCGCGCCGTCCGAGACAGTGATCGTCGCGAGCACAGCGTGCGCAACGTCGTCCGCCGTGAGCACGCGATCGCGGTTTGGGCGGACGCGATCACCTTTCTCCGCAAACGCAGTGGCGACCGAGCCCGGACAGATCGCTACCACGCGGAGGCCGCGCTTCCGCACCTCGAGCATGAGGCTCTTCGAGAAGCCGAGGACCGCGTGCTTGGAGGCGGAATACGCGGTCCCACCTTCGACGCCGTTCTTTCCCGCGAGGGACGCGATGTTGACGATGGTTCCGGTCCCCGCGTCGAGCATTCCTTTCAGAAACGCGCGTGTGACCAGATACAGCGATCGGACGTTGACGCCCATCGTCTCGTCCCAGTCGTCGAGCGGGAGCTCCAGGAGCGGCTTGAAGCGCCCTATTCCAGCGTTGTTCACGAGGATCCGCGGTGTGCCACGCTCGCGGTTGACGAAGGTCGCAAACGACGCCACGCACGACGGGTCGGACACGTCGCACGGCATGCCGATCCCGTCGACGCCGGCGGCACGGAGGTCTCGCACCGTGGCGTCCACGTTGGCCGCCGTCCGGGCGCAAATCGCGACCCGTGCCCCGGCGCGGCCCAGCGCGAACGCCGTGGCGCGGCCGATTCCCTCGGTGGCGCCCGTGATCACGGCGAGCGAGCCCGAAAGCTCCATAGGGGGTCAAATATATGACTCCCATCAGCATGGGGGGACGGGAACCAGCCGGTGTTTTCGCTTGATAGAGAGAGGAGGGCTAATGGAGGCAACACTTTCCCTCATTGCTGACCACGTCGTTCCACACACCGAAGACAAGCCGAGCGCCCGCCCCCCGGACGACGACGACCTACTCGACGCGTACTCTCGCGCCGTGACGGCCGCGGCCGAAAAGGTCGGCCCGGCCGTGGTAAGCGTGGACGTGCGGCATCGCACGGAACGCCGGGGCCGGCCAGCGCGGGAGGTCCCGGGCAATGGCTCGGGTTTCGTGTTTACGCCCGACGGATTCGTCCTGACGAACAGCCACGTGGTCCACAACGCGACCCGTCTCGAGGTCGCGTTCGCCGACGGCCACCGCGTCCACGCGGACCTCGTCGGAGACGACCCCGGCACCGATCTGGCCGTGATCCGGGTTCCGCCGGTCGCCATCACCGTTGCCGAGCTCGGCGACTCGAGCGGCGGGGCGCTCCGGGTGGGTCAGCTGGTCGTGGCGATCGGGAATCCGCTCGGGTTCCAGAGCACCGTGACCGCCGGTGTCGTGAGCGCGCTGGGTCGCTCGTTCCGTTCGGTCGGCGGGCGCCTGATCGACGATGTCATCCAAACGGACGCGGCGTTGAACCCGGGCAACTCCGGCGGACCCCTGGTGGACTCGCGGGGCCGCGTGGTGGGCGTCAACACCGCCGTCATCCTGCCCGCGCAGGGCATCTGCTTCGCCGTCGGCATCACGACCGCCAAATTCGTCGCGGCGCAGCTCATCCGGCATGGCAAGATCCGGCGGGGGCGGATCGGGGTGGCGGGACAGACGGTGCCGCTGCTGCGTCTGGCTCAGCGGGCGCATGGGCTCGATGCCAAGAGCGGCGTGCTCGTGACCGGCGTCGAGTCTGGCAGCCCGGCCGAGCGAGCGGGCCTCGCGTCGGGCGATATCATCGTGAGCCTCGACGGAAAGGCCGTCACGGGGGTCGACGATCTGCACCGGCTGCTCGTCAGCGACAGCATCGGCGCGCGCACGACGATCGTCGCCTTGCGTAAGGCCGACCGGCTCGAGCTCGCGATCGTGCCGGAAGAGTCCGTTCCAGAAACCAACTGAGAGGAGATCCAATGAAGCCGCTTGCGCCCGGGACCAGGGCCCCCGATTTCACGCTCGGGAGCACCCCGGCCCAGACCGTCTCACTTACAGACTATCGCGGCCGGCCGGTGATCCTGGCGTTTTATCCCGCGGACTGGAGTCCGGTCTGCGGTGATCAGATGGCGCTGTACAACGAAGTGCTGCCGGAGTTCGAGCGCTACGGCGCGCAGCTCCTCGGCATCTCCGTGGACGGTGTGTGGTGCCACGCGGCGTTCGCCAAGGATCGTAAGCTGCGCTTTCCGCTGCTCACCGATTTCGAGCCCAAAGGCGAGGTGGCGCGCCGCTATGGCGTGTACCGCACTGGCGATGGCTTTACCGAGCGGGCGCTGTTTGTGATCGATGGCGACGGCATCATCCGCTGGAGCGACGTGTCGCCCATCGATGTCAACCCGGGTGCGGATGGGATCCTGCGCGCGCTGGACGCGCTGGTGCCGGAAGCGAGGCCAGTGTGAGCCGTCGCAGCGAGGCCGCCGTTCTGACGCCCGCCATCAGCGCGCGCGACCACGTCAAAGGGCCGGCGGACGCGGCAGTGACACTCGTCGAGTACGGAGACTTCGAGTGCCCGCATTGCGGACGCGCATACCCGATCGTCAAGGCGGTTCAGCAGGCGATGGGCCCGCGTCTCCGGTTCGCCTTTCGCAATTTTCCACTCCGGGAGAGCCACCCCCATGCCGAGCACGCCGCGGAAGCGGCGGAGGCAGCGGGTGCGCAGGCGAAATTCTGGGAAATGCACGACCGGCTGTTCGAGCGCCAGTTCGCGCTCGACGATGAGTATCTCGTCGAATATGCGACCGACCTTGGGCTCGACGCCCAACGCTTCGCGAAGGAGCTCGCGGCCGGCAGCTACGCGCAACGCGTGCGGGAGGACTTCCGCAGTGGGGTGCTGAGCGGCGTAAACGGCACGCCGACGTTCTTCATCGATGGTGTGCGCTACGACGGGAGCTGGGAGCTCGAGCCGTTGCTCGCCGCCCTCAAGCAGCAGGCGGCCGCTACACGCTGATCGCCCCCGGGAAGCGGGTGGGGTCGGGGGTAAATCCGGGGAAGATCGCGTCGAGCCCGCCCGGGGGGGCGCCCATGTGGCGCGCGAGGAGCTCGGCGAACAGGTCCCGGAAGTCGGTCGTCACGGCCAGGTCGCGACCCTCGAACCGGTCGGCGGGATCGAGGCCCGGCCACCGGCCGAGTATCCGCCCCCCACGCACCGGGCCGCCGAGCACGAGCATCGCCGTCGCATGTCCGTGATCCGTTCCCGAGTTGCCGTTTTCCCGAATCGTGCGTCCGAACTCCGACATCGTCAGCACCACCACATCGCGCATCCGCTCGCCTAGATCGTGGGTGAACGCGGCCAGGGCCTGGCCGAGCTCCGCGAGTCGCGCCGCGAGCTGGCCCTCGCCCGCTCCCTGATTGACGTGCGTGTCCCACCCGGTGACGTCGGCGAATGCGACCTGGACCCCGACGTCGGCCTTGATCAGCTGCGCGATCTCGAGCATCGCCTTGCCGAGCTTGCCGCGCGGGTAGTCGGCGCCCTCGGCCGGCTGGTACTGCGTCGGGTCGACCCGCCTGAGCGTTTGCACCGCTTCGAACGCTTCCTGGGACGACGATGATAGGAGCCCCGTGGCCGAGCCGGCGTACAGCTCCTCGAAGGCGCGCGTGAGCCGATCACGGGCGGCCGGTTGCGGCGCCCGCAGGCCGAACGCCTGCAGGTCGTCGATCGCGAGCGCGGGAGCGGTGCCCGCGAGAATCCGCGGCAGTTGAGGGCCGAAGGCGACCGCGCGGAACGGCGTGTCTTGGTGCTCGCGGTCGTGCTGGCAATAGCGGTTGAGCCATCCGTCCGGAGTCGCCTTCACGCCCGGCGTCCCGGATTCCATGTAGTCCTGGGCGTCGAAGTGGCTGCGCGTCGAATTCGGCGAGCCAATGGCGTGGACGATGGCGAGGCTCTTCGCGTCCCACAGCGGCTTGAGCGCCGCCAGGCGCGGGTGGAGGCCGAAGTGGCCATCCAGGTCCACGACGTCGCTCGCCGGCACGGCGATGCGAGGCCGCTCACTGTAGTAGGACGGATCGCCGTGCGGAACGATCATGTTGAGCCCGTCCACGGCGCCGCGCTGAAAAAGACAAACCAGAATCGGACGGCTAGACGGGTAGACGGCTAGTCGGTTAGTGGCGGCGTAGGCGGCGCGAGCCAGGAACAGTGGGTCGAGCCCCAGACTGAACAGGGCTAACCCGCCCGCCTTCACGAACACTCGCCTCGAGATCGCCATGTAGTTCCCCTCCTAGCCGTCTAGCCGTCTAGCCGTCTAACTACTGCCTCTGAAACTCCGGCCCGCCGAGCGCGAGTCCGATCGCGAGCACCCGCGCTTGTCCAGGATCCGTGATATCTGCCAGCTGTCGTGTGATGACCCGTTTCGTATTCTCGGACATGGTGCCGTCCAAGATCTCGCGGTCCACGACGGCGACGATGTCGTCGGGGCTCGCCGCGGCGCCGAGTCCCGAGTCCGCGGTGACGATCACGCCGGGAAGCTTGCCGGCGGCCAGGGCGACGGCGGCGTTCATGCGGTCGAGCAGCGCGCCGCTGTTCACCCATGCGGCTTCCATCTCAGGATAGCCATCGGGGGCCACATGCTGAAAGAGTGGCTCCCCGAGCCGCGCCACGACCTGCGCCAGGCGCGGCGTCGTATCGGGATCGGCGGCGACTGCTCGAACGGCGCTGACCACGAACTCGAGCGGCGTCTTGACCTTCGCCCGGATATTCCGCGGTGCCCAGAAGTCGGGACCCGTCACGATCGCGCGTACCACCTCTCGGATGTCGCCGTTCGACCGTTTCCACGCCGCGACCGCGTCGTCCACGCAGCCGTCCGGCGGATCGTCGCTCACGAATCGCTGGCACAGCTTCCAGCTCACGTGATGCATGGTCGCCGGCAGGCTCGCGAGCATCTTCAAGAGTCTTAGCCCCTCGTCCCGCCCGTGCCCTTCCGGAAACCGGAGACCGAGGACCTGCTTTTCCCCACCATCATGCGCCCAGTCGTGGAACTCGAAGTCCCCGCCTTGCTGGGGACGCTTGATACTCCAGCCCGTGAGGATGCGTGCGACGGCGATCACGTCCTGCTGTGTGTAGCCGCCATCCACGCCCACCGTGTGGAGCTCGAGCAGCTCGCGGGCGTAGTTCTCGTTGATGCCTTGGGGCGCGCGCTGGAGTGCACGTTGGCGCATGGAGTCCTGCTGCTCCGGGTCGCGCGGGGGAAAGCTGAATGGATTGGGGCGGCGCCCGAACAGGGGACGAGCACGGACCCGCATCGCGGCGGGTGGGACGGAGCCCGGCGCCACGCTCTCCCAGTTGTCCAGATAGAAGAGCATGGCGGGGCTCTCGGCCGTCGCGATCAACAGCTCCTCGAAGTGCCCCATCGCGTTCGGGCGGATGGTGCGCTCGATGTAATCAGGCGTGAGGAACCGGTCGGCGCCCTTGCCGAAATACACGTTGAAGTGATTCGTCCAGAAGTCGACCATGACTTCGTATAGCTGGCGCTCGGAGAGTGCAGCGCGCACGACGGCGAGCTCCTGGAATTGGCCCGCGAGGCGGCGGGCCGTCTGGTCCCGCGGAGTGACCGTGGTATCGGCCGCGCCGTTGGCCGCCAGCTTCCGCTCCCGGCGCTCGCGCTGGACCTCCGCGTACATGCCGGCGAGGTCGCCACGATCGTAATCGAGGATGCGGAAGTCCCGCTCGCGCCGGGCCAGGGCTCCGTCGTCGATCTTGCCGGGCGTGAGCTGGCGGTCGATCCAATGCATCACGCCCTCGGCGGCCACGCGGTCGACTTCTCCAGGCCGTGGGCCGTAGGCGAGACGGTTCAGTGCGTGCAGTGCGGAGTCGCGCGGGGAAAGGGCGGAGGGCGAGCTCGTGTCCCGGAGGGATGTAACGGTCATGTTTAGGGGCGCAGCATGCTGCGCTCCTACGACGCGCCGTGCCGTCATCGGAGGAGACCCGATGCCGAGCAGCAGCAGACACCCCAGAATGCGGTATTTCATGCGGTTATATTGACGAACCGCCCCAGTGGGAAGTTAAGATCGTGACCGGTCCGCGCCGTTTCGTTTCGCACGGTATGCTCCCCGCTGCCAGGAGCTTACTCTCGGAATCGGACGGTAAGCCACCCACCTGGTCCGAGCGTCTGCAGGCGCTCAGGCACGTCCCGCCGCTCCTCAAGCTCGTCTACCAAACCCACCGCGGCTACACGGTAGGGATCCTTGCGCTCCGGGCCGTGCGCTCGTTCATCCCGCTCGCCGTGCTGTGGATCGGCAAGCTGATCATCGACGGCGTGATCGCGGCGATGCGGGTACGGGAGACGGGTGGGGGTGGGGTCGTCGACTGGTGGCACCTGGGCGGCTTGGTCGCATTGGAACTCGCCATCGCGGTGGGCGGGGAGGGGCTGGCGCGCCTCTCGTCGCTGCTCGAGAGTCTGCTCGGCGACCTGTTTTCGAATCGCATCAGCGTGCGATTGATGCAGCACGCGGCGACCCTCGATCTCGCGCAGTACGAGGACTCGGAGACCTATGATCATCTGGAGCGCGCACGCCGGCAGACGGTCGGGCGGATCGGGCTCGTAGCGCTGCTGCTCTCTACCGCTCAGGACCTGGTAACGCTTATATCGCTCGCGGCGGTGCTCCTCGTCCAGCTGCCGTGGCTGCTCTTGCTGCTCGTGGTCGCCGTGGTCCCGTCGTTCTTGGGTGAGACTCACTACGCGGCGCTCGGCTACTCGCTGCTCTTCTCGTGGACGCCGGAGCGCCGGCTGCTCGACTACCTCCGCTACGCAGGCGCCTCGGACGAGATGGCGAAGGAAGTGAAGCTCTTCGACCTCTCGAGCTTCCTTGTGGGCCGATACGCCAAGTTGTCGGATGAGTTCTACGATGCCAACAAGCGTCTGGCGATCAGGCGTAACGTGGTATCCACCGTCTTCGTCACGATCGGCACGCTGGGCTACTATGGCGCGTACGCGGTGACGATCTATCTCACCGTGCTGGGCCGGTTCACGATTGGATCCCTGACCTTCCTCGCGGGGTCGTTCCGACAGAGTCGCGATCTCATTCAGCGAATCCTGCTGTCGCTATCGCAGGTGTTCGAGCAAAGCCTGTATCTCTCCGACTTATTCACGTTTTTCGACGTGCAGCCGCGCGTGACGTCCAAGCCCGGCGCGCGACCGGTGCCGGCGCCGATCCGGCGCGGTTTCGAATTCCACGACGTGGGGTTCCGTTATCCCGGCTCCGATCGCTGGGCGGTGCGGCACCTCACCTTTACCCTCGAGCCTGGAGAGCGCGTTGCCCTCGTGGGGGAAAACGGCGCGGGGAAGACCACGCTGGTGAAGCTGCTCGCCCGTCTGTATGACCCGGACGAAGGACGCATTCTCCTCGACGGCGTGGACCTGCGTGATTACGACCTGATCAGCCTGCGCAAGAACATCGGCGTCATTTTCCAAGACTTCGTGCGCTACGATTTCGTTCTGAAGGAGAACATCGGGGTGAGCCAGGTGGAAGCGTTGGACGACGAGGCGCGGGTGCGCGAGGCGGCGCGTCGCAGCCTAGCCGACTCGGTCGCGAAGCGCCTGGAGCGAGGGTACGATCAGATGCTGGGTCGCCGGTTCGACGGCGGCGTGGAGCTCTCAGGTGGCGAATGGCAGAAGGTGGCGCTCGGCCGGGCCTACATGCGGGACGCCCAGGTGCTGATCCTCGACGAGCCCACCGCAGCGCTCGACGCGCGGGCCGAGTACGAGGTGTTCCTGCGGTTCGCGGAGCTCACGAAGGGCCGGATGGCCGTCTTGATCTCGCATCGATTCTCGACGGTCCGCATGGCGGATCGGATCCTGGTGCTCAGGAGCGGGGAGCTGGTGGATCAGGGGACGCACGAGGAGCTGGTGGCGCGCGGCGGGCTCTACGCGGAGCTGTTCAGTCTGCAGGCGGCGGGGTACCGGTAATCCCCTCGCCCCGCGCGGTCAACGTCGAAGACTTGCGTCGCCTGGCTCAGCGCCGTCTGCCACGAGTGGTATTCGACTACGTGGACGGCGGAGCCGAAGACGAGGTCACGCTCCGGTCGAACCGGCGGGCCTTTGATCGCATCACATTCCGGCCGCGGCACGCCGTGGGCTTGCCCGAGGGGGGCCTGCAGACGACCGTCTTGGCGAGCGAGTTGTCGTTTCCCGCCTTGCTGGCGCCGGTCGGTTACAGCCGGTTGATGCATCCTGATGGCGAATGTGGTGCCGCACGGGCCGCCGGTGCCGCTGGGACCGCTTACATCCTTTCTACTATCTCCGGTCATGCACTGGAGGACGTGAAGGCCTCCTCCCTCGGGCCGGTGTGGTATCAGCTCTACCTGGTGGGTGGCCGTGGCGCCGCCGAGGCGGCCCTCGAACGGGCCCGGGTGGCCGGCTTCTCGGCCCTCGTCGTCACGATCGATACAGCAGTCGCCGGGATGCGCGAACGGGATCTCCGGAACGGAATGACGGAGCTCCTGAGCCCCCGCCTGCTCGCAAAGATCCCCTTTCTCCCGCAGTTGTTCGCGCATCCGAGATGGCTCGCCTCGTTCCTGCTCGATGGCGGCGTCCCACGGCTTCCCAATGTCGTCGTCCCCGGTGAGGGGCCGATGCGGCTCACCGACGTCCCGACTGCCCTGGCACGGGCTGCGGTCCGGTGGGAGGATATGCGCTGGCTGCGCGAAATCTGGCGCGGCCCCATCGTCATCAAGGGTGTGTTGACGGGTGACGACGCGCGCCGCGCCGTCGATGCCGGGGCCGCCGCCATCGTCGTGTCCAATCACGGCGGTCGCCAGCTGGACGGGGCTCCGGCCTCGCTGAGCGTGCTCCCCGAAGTGGTAGCGGCCGTGCAGGACCGGGCCGAGGTGTTGATGGATGGAGGCATCCGGCGCGGCAGCGACATCATCAAAGCCATTTGCCTCGGCGCGCGCGCCGTGCTCACGGGGCGCGCGTACGCCTACGGTCTGTCCGCCGCCGGCGAACCGGGGGTCGCGCGCGCGCTCGAGATCTTGCGAGCCGACATGGAGCGGACCCTCAAGCTCCTCGGCTGTGCATCCGTCAGTGGTCTCGACCGATCGTTTGTGGCGGTGCCTGCGTAGGCACGAACGTGTAGCACCACGCCTCGCCCTCCAGCACCGTCTCCCCAGTCTGCCGACTCACCCGGATCTTGAGCTGGCACACCGGCTTTTTCTCGTGCACGCTCACCACCTCTGCCTCCGCGGTGATCGTATCCCCGATGTACACGGGTGCGGTGAACTTCCAGTTCTGGCTCAGGAATACGGTGCCGGGCCCGGGGAGGTCCATCGCCACGAGGGCGTGCAACAATCCGGTGGTGAGACCGCCCTGCACGACCAACTTCCCAAACTTCGTCTTGGCCGCGAAGGCGGCATCGAAGTGCAGCGGGTTGTAGTCCCCGGTGAGTTTCGCGAACGTGGCCACATGGTCGGGCGTGAGCGCCAGGCTGCGTCGGGCCTTCTGCCCCACCGTCAGGCTCATCGCGTGGCGCGGCGCTCGAGCCCCGCGACGAAGGGCGCGAAGTATTCCTTCCAGACGGCCGCGGCGGTGTGCGTACCGTGTCCCCGCGTCCGCTCGCTTGTGGGGATGAGGACGTAGCGGGCGTTCTTCACGCGCGGGATGAGTCGCTCCATGAGACCCAACTCGGGCGGATTAATGAAGTCGTCCGCCGAGTTGATGGCCAACACGGGGACGGTGATGCGCTCGAGGTCACCGCTCGGATCGTAGTCGCGTGAGGCGTCGACCTGATAGAGAAGATCGTTGGCATCCGCCTCGGCGTAGCGCGTGTCGAGCCAGTGGGTGATGAACGCATCGGCCGAGTCGCGCGTGGGCCCCGTGCGCTGCTGCACGAGCGGTGCGCTACCGGCGATGAACAGCAACTGTAGCGCCGCGCGCAGTCCGCGGGGTTGCACGGTGTAATCGCCGTTCTTCCAGTCGGGATCGCCCTTGATGTCGTCGATGATCATCCGGCGCCACATGCGGTTCCGGCCCGCGATCTGCGTCGGGAGGCAGGCGAGCGGCACGAGCCCGTCCATGAAGTCGGGGTGCCGCTCGCCCCATATCCAGCTGTGCATGCATCCCATCGACGTCCCCATGACCAGCAGCAGGTGATTGACCCGCAGCCCGTCGGTGAGGAGTCGGTACTGCGCTGAGACGAGGTCCTCGTACGCGTAATGAGGGAATCGGGCTCTCAGCCCGTCACTCGGCTTGGACGATCGGCCGTGGCCGATGTTGTCCGGCAGGATGACGTAGTGCGTGCTCGTATCGAGCGGCTGCCCGGCGCCGTACAGCTCTCCCGCGAACATGGGCCCCATGAACTGGTTTCCGGACCCGCCGGTCCCGTGCAGGATGAGCACCGCGTTTCGCACCATGCCGGCGGCGTCGCGCCGCGGATGACCGAGGGTGCGATAGTGGATGCGGAGCTCGGAGAGGGTCTCGCCGCTCGCGAACCGAAAGTCCTTGAGGACGACGCTCCCGGTGTCTCCCTGGATCGCCGCCGCGATGAGCAGGAACGTCGCCGCGGTCACGCGAGGTACCGCTCGCGCAGGATCCCGACGTGGTGGCGCTCGTGGCCGGCGATGATCCAGGCGAGCGCCTGCACCGAAACTTCGTTGTTGCTCGCCACGCCGCGACGCGCCAGGGCCTCACGCGGCAAACCGGCGAACAGCGCGATGGTCGCGCGCCGCACGGCGTCGAGCTCAGCGGCGAGCTCGGACAGCGGGCGGGCATCGAACTGGCCCGCCGGAGCCCACGCCTGCTGGTCGAACGAGGGGAGCGGGTTCGTGTCGCCTCGCCCGAAGCTCAGCGCACGATAGCAGAAGATCCGCTCGGTGTCGGTCACATGCCCGATGACCTCCTTGATGCTCCACTTCCCGGGAGCGTACCGGTGCAGGGCTTTCTGTTCCGAGAGTCCGCCGAGCAGCTGCTGCGTCTCGCGCCGCTGGCTCTCGAGCGTCCGCAGGAGGTCGCCCGCCGGGACCTTGCTGACGTAGCGGTCGTAGTACGGCGCATACTCCCCGGCGACCGGATGCGGAATGGCCGCGGTCGTCATGCCACCCTCCTCGGTCTCTTGGACGCGGGCTTCGACGTGGCGGCCGCCGGGCGGAATCGGGCGAGCCGTGCTTGCGCGTCCGGCATCCGCAGGATCAGCTGCTCCAGCTTGTCGAGGTAGCTCGGGTTGTTGAGCAGCCCGCGGAGCGCGGTGAGAAACGGCTGCAGCCGGGCATAGACCATCATGTGCTCGCCGTTCACGTCGGCGAACATTTTTTCGTCGATGGCTTCGTGGAGGACCAGCGCCGCGGCCATGTTCCAATAGGTAGTGACCATGCGATACGCCGCGCTGGTCTTGCCGCGGTACACCGCCAGGATTTCCTCGGCGCTCTTCGGGTGGAAATCCGCGCGGAACCAGGCACGTGCCTTACGCATCACCGGCTCGCGGCGGAGGTCGTACAGCTTGAGCAGCAGCTTGGCGCTTTCGTATTTGGTGGTCACGGTAGGCTCCGGAGAGATGCGTTCACAGAAAGTTATCCGGCTGCTCGGGCGGCGGCGACCCAGGCGCGCCAGGTCTCTTCGGCCCCGCCGAGCGTGAGTTGCTGCTGGTGACGCACGAGCGGCATCCGAAGCAATAGGGGCTCGAGGCTGAGCTTCTCGAGCCACCGCTCCTCGGAGAGGAGCGCGGACTTGAGGCCCAGCCCGCTGAAGCGCTTGCCGTCGCGGTCGATGAGCGCCTGGACCCCAAACTTCTGGGCGAATCGCCGCAATTCACCGAGCGACGCGGCGCGCTCGTTCAAGTCCACGAAATGGGTCTTGATCCGGCGCTCCGCAAAGAAGCGAAGTGCAGCACGGGTATCGCTGCTCTTCTTCACGCCAAAGATCTGGACTTCCACAGGTCAGCTGCCGGTCGAGAACCGCACTGCGCCCAGGTCCACGAGGCCCTGCAGCGTCTCCTTGAGCGCGCCGATCTCCACCCCGGCGCCGGCGGCGAGCTCCTCGAGCGTCCGGGTGCCGTCCGCGAGCTGCACCACGGCTGCCACGTTCTCGTCGCTCTTCGCGACGGCAACGCGGCCATGCGATGAACGGGCGACGAGCAGTTTAATGGACCGCTGGGGCGGGAGGGGCAACTCCGTCCACGGCGCAAGGAGCTTCGAAAGGACTGCGGGCAGATCATAAGTCAGTTCGAGGAGCACCGTTCCTTCCATTCTCTCGGGACGGTCCCGCCCCCCGCTCCCTGCTCCCGTTTCATCGTCCCGCCACACGCGCGGCCCCGCCTCCGCCACCATCATCGCTTCCTCGTACCGCAACAGATCGGCGAGAAACGGGATGGCCGCGCCGGCGCCGCCGACATGCTCCACGACGACCCGTGCGACCGCGCGGGCCGTCTCCCGGCTTCCGAGCACGGCGCCCGGCAGCAACGCGTCGAACTGCGGTCCCTTGAGAACCGCCTCGGGCCGGCGGCCCGTGATCCGCGCCAGGGCGCGTGAGTACTTGAAGAACTGGACGATCCGCTCGTGGTAGAAATGTCGCGCCAGGAATCGCGCGTAGCGCTCCACGCGGTCGGGGTCGGCGAGCGCGAGCCGCCGCCATGCGGGTGAGGCTCGGTACGGAGCGTCGGCGAGCGCGCGAATCACCTCATCTTGGAGTGCCCGGTCTGTCGAAGGGGCCGAGGACACTAGGGCGTCACCGGTGGTGGTCCGCACGCCTGGACGCGGACAACCGCCGTGCGTCCATCGGTGAGGATTTTTTGACCGGAGACGTTCCGCCCTTCGGTGATCGCGCCGGGCAGCGTCATGTAGTCGAGCAGATCACCACACCCGCTCGCTTCGAGGTCGTGGACGACGCGGTCGCGCTCGTGGTCGATGTGCGGCTCGATCTTGTGCGTGGCCTCGGGCTCCCACGGCTTGAAGATCACGCCCACGTCCTTGTTGGCGGCGCCGACCCAGACCTGCGCAAGGGTGTCGAGCAGCCAGATCCGGATGTGGTGCCGGATTCGCACGTTCGGGCCGGGCAGCTCATAGGCCAGGTCCTGCGGTCGCCCCTCGAAGTACTGCGTGCTGACCGGCGCGTTCATCGCCGGCCGGCTCGCGATGGCGGCGGTGATCTCTCGCGTGACCGTCTTGACCGTGCGCTTCTGCGCTTGCACCCAGCCAACGCTCCGAAACGCGCTGTCGATGGCCGCCTCGGTGCCGATCAGCAGGACGTTGAATGGGTCGCCGAGCGCCGTCCCCGCCCGATTCTCGGAGCGGGGCAGGAACTTCGGCAGCGCGGGCGGGTCGGCCAGCTCGCCATGCGCCTCCACCGGCTCGCACGCCCCCGGATTCGAGACCGTGAGCGGCTCCGTGAGCCTGAGCCCACCGATTTCGCCGGCGAGAATCTTCACGGGGGGCCCGCGGCGCATCAGGGAATAGCCCCCGAGGAGGGCGACGGGAACGGCGGCGATATCGGCGGCGGCGGCGACTCCCGCCGGCACGAGCTTCTTTCCGACGCCCACCACGCCTGTCTTCCCGCTCGAGACGAGTCCAGAGTCGGTGAGGAACGCGGGTTTCGTGTACTCGAGCGAATCGAGCAGGCCGGCGATCGGGACCCACCGCCCCCGCCGCACCTCCAACGAATCGAACCGCAGGCCGAGCTTTCCGTGCCGTCCGAACCGACCGCCTCCCTTGGAAACCACGACGCGCCCCATCGCGCGGAGGTAGGGTGGAACGACCACGCAGGAATCGCTGACGACCGCACCCATCGTCTGCACGAGCACGGCCGTGCCGACCGTGTCCTTGCCGCTCGTGACACGCTGCACGAAGCGAATCGGGATGTGCGTGCCCGCCGGAATCACCGTGTCCCCAGCCAGGACAGCGAGCAGCACCGCGAACAGGGTCTTCACAGGGCCGCTCGGATCCGCTCCACGCTCCTGAGCAGCACGTCCGCCGTGAGTGAGGGGGAGAACGCGTCGAACGTGACGGCCCTGGCCTTCGGGCACCGGCTCGCCGCATGTGCGGCGAACGCGAGCATCTCTTCGCTGGGCTCGGCGGGCGCGATCCACGGGCCCCGCAGATCGGCGTCGTCTTCAACGCCCGCGACGTGGAGCTCCACGACGTACTCGAGCGGAAACTCGCTGAGCCATTGCTCGGGCTTCATCTCGCGGTAATGCGCCTCGAGCCACACATGCGGCAAATCGAGCAGGAAGCCGACGTCGGTCGCATCGAAGAACCGCCGCAGCCACACGGGCTCCGGCATCTGACTCGCCTTGACGTCGAAGAAACCCGGGATGTTTTCCATCACCAGGGGCTGGTCGAGCCGGGCCTGCAGGGCGCCGGCATTGCAGATAAAGCGCTCGAGAAATCCCTCGGTGTACAGGGGCGGAAACACGTAGTTGAGGTTATAGGCACCATCGACGGTGTGAAGGCACTGAAAGTGCTCCGCTACCCACGGTGAGTTGTACAGCTCGGCGAGCGAGCGGGCTCGTTGAATCGAGCGTTCGTCGAGCGGCTCCGAGAGCTGTCCGAGGTAGTCGTGCAGCAACAGCGTGTAGCGCTCGCGGATCGCTGGCCACCAGGGATCACTCGCGGCGGGGGGATCCGCCATCGCCAGGTGGTCGATCCCCTCGGCCCGGGCCAGCTCACCGCCGAGATGTGGGTTATAGAAGGCTCCGACCATCAGCCCCGCCTTTGGCATTACTCTACTAACCCTCGCTCGGCGAGTTGGTCACAGAACACCTTGACCTGCGCCGCGACCATGGGTTGTTCCCCGCGGTCCGTCCAGCCGGCGGCGATCGCCTCGTACGTCCGCGAGCCGTCGAGCTGCTCCACGATGTAGCGCTCGCGCTCGCCCCATCCGGCCGCTTGTGCTCGAGCCGATGGGGTCGCGCGAGGCGGCCGGAACGTCTCTGCCACGATACCGTCGACCGTCGCCACCTCGTCGGGGGTGAGGGGTCGATCGACCGCCGTCACGTTGTCATCCACCTGAGCGGCGCTCCTCGCCCCCGCGAGCACGACCGCGACTCCCGGGCGGGCGAGCACCCAGCCCAACGCCAGCACCGCGAGCGAGGTCCCGCGCCCGCGCGCGATCTCCTCCAGTCGCTCCATGGCTCTCTGGCGCCGCACGAACTCGGAGCCCGAGAACCAGTAGATGTCCCGCCGGTGATCCCCCTCGGGGAAGCGTGGGGCGGTGCGGTAGGCTCCGCTGAGGAGCCCCGACGCGAGCGGGCGATAGGCGAGAAATGCCACTCCTTGCCGGCTGCAAAGCGGCAGGTGCCGCTCTTCAACGTCTCGATCGAACAGGTTGTAGGGTCCCTGATAGCTCCGCAGGGGCGCGATCTCGAGTGCGCGGGCGAGCTGGAGGTGTGTGGCGTTGCAGACGCCCACCGCGCGCGCCTTGCCCTCGTCCTTGAGCCGAGCTAGCTGCTCCACCTGCCATTCCCAGCGATCGCCCGCCTCGTGCAACTGGACCAAATCCACGTAGTCGGTGTTCAGCCGTTCGAGCGACGCTTCGAGCGAGTCGCGTGGGTCGTCGCGCGGGCCCACTTTGGTGGCGATCGCGACGCGCTCCCGGTGCGGGCGCAGCACGCGACCCAGCAGGGCCTCGGACGCCCCGGTGCCGTAGGTGGGAGCGGTGTCGAAGAAGGTGATGCCGCGTTCGATCGCGCGCTCGACCGCCGCCGCCCTCTCGCGCTCCGGCGCGGGCGCGCCCCATCGCGTTCCGCCCACCGCCCATCCGCCGAACCCGAGCGCGGGTCGAGACGTCAGGAAACGCAAAGGGGGCCCGACATCAGTCCGGGCCCCCGGGTGCATCTAGCCGCTCCCTCAGGAGTGGCAGGTAGGCACCAGCTCCGCCGTCTCGACGATCTCGGGACGATGACAGCTGGGCACGAGCTCCTGCATTTCGACGATCTGCATGCAACCTCCTTGCAACAGGGAAGCAGGAAGACGGCTGTCTGGTAAATCCTACGGGTTGCCGTCACACCCGTCAACCGGTAACTCTCAACGCTCCATGATCTCGATTCACGCATTACTGACCGAAAACGATCTCGCCGCGGAATTCGTCGCGGCGGTGCAGCAGCGACGCCTGCCGGAGAAGTTCTTCTACTGGTTTCCGTTGTCGGTGCGCGCCTGGATCGCGCTGTGCTCCGACGGAGCGTATCGCAATTTCGTGCGGTCACGCTCGCTGATCGCGCGCTCGCGCGCCGAGCTCGCACGGTCGCTGGCGCCCGGGCCACTCGAGGTCCTAAGTCTCGGGGCCGGACAGGGTGACAAGGATCTCCTGATCCTCGAGGCGCTCCGAGAGAACGGCGTCCGGGTCTCGTACGTTCCCGTGGATACGAGCCAGGCCCTGCTCGAGATGGCCTGCGGCGGCGCGCTGGGAGCGGGGATCCCCACGCAGGGGATCAAGGCCGACTTCACGAATCCCGTGCACCTTCAGGCACTTACGGCTGATCCCGAGACCCCGCGCCGCCTCGTCCTCCTCATCGGAAACACCCTCGGCGCCTTCGATCCCATCGCCGAGGCGCGCGAGCTCGCGAAACTGCTACGGCCCGGTGACGCCCTACTCGTGGACGGGGAGATCTATGCCGGTGACGCGACCGTCGCGGGCTACGACAATCCGTTGAACCGCCGGTTCGCCTGGGCGCCGTTGAACGCCGTCGGTATCACCGACGCGGACGGCGAGCTCGTGTTCGAGGCGGCGGACGATCCGCGACTTCCTGGACTCCACCTCATCCCGAAGCACTTCAGGGCGGGCCGGGACGTCGAGCCGCTCCTCGGCGGGGAGGTCCTGCGAATCGGGCGGGGAGAGCGCCTGGCCATGAATCATTCCTATAAGTACGCCGCGGACACGTTCCTCCGGATTCTCTCCGACGCGGGCCTCGCGGTCGCGTGGCAGGGGCGGAGCGATGACAGCCGGTTCCTCATGGTGCTCGCGACGCCGCTATGACCGCAGCGTTGGAGATCAGCCGGCTCGGTTACCGGGTGCCGGGTGGGGCGAGCCTGGTCGAGGACCTATCCTTCACCGTGGGCATCGGGGAGACCCTCGTACTGCTTGGTCGGAGCGGGTCCGGGAAGACCACGACGCTGAAGTTGATCAATCGGCTGCTCGAGCCGAGCGCGGGCGAAGTTCGCGTGGCGGGCGAGCGCGCCGCGGATCTGCCGGTCACGCGGTTGCGGCGCCGCATCGGATATGTGATCCAGGAGATCGGACTGTTCCCGCATTTCACGGTCGAGCGCAACATCGGCCTCGTCCCGACCCTCGAGGGCTGGCCGCCCGCGCGCATCGCCGACCGCGTGCGGGAGATGCTCGCGCTGGTCGGGCTCGATGCCGCCACGTTCGGGGGGCGCTATCCACACGAGCTGTCCGGGGGGCAGCGGCAGCGCGTCGGCGTTGCCCGGGCCCTCGCCGCCGACCCACCGCTCCTCCTGCTCGACGAGCCGTTCGGGGCGCTCGATCCGATCACGCGAGTGGAGCTGCAGCACGAATTCCAGGGGCTCGAGAAGCGGCTCGGGAAGGGGATGGTGTTCGTCACGCACGACGTGCGCGAAGGACTGCTGCTCGGCACGCGCATCGGGCTCATGCAGGGCGGGCGTCTCGTGTTCCTGGGCACGGCGGAGGAGTTCCGGGCATCCGGGCACCCCGAGGCGGTGGCGTTCAGGAATGCGGCTGACCCCGGGCCGCCGGCCCGGGGTTAGCCGAGCCAGATGGATCTCCTGCGCTTCTACGCGCGCAACTCCGGCGAGGTCGTGGGGCTCGTGGGGCAGCATGTGTGGCTGGTCGCGATCTCGACCGCGATCGCGCTGGTGATCGGTGTGCCGCTCGGCGTGCTGCTCACCCGCCGGCCCGCGTTACGGACGCCGGTACTGGGGCTCGCGAATGTGTTTCAGACTGTCCCGAGCCTGGCGTTGTTCGGATTCCTGATTCCCCTGCCGTTCATCGGCGGGATCGGCGCAACGACCGCGATCGTGGCGCTCGTCGTGTACGCGCTGCTTCCGATCGTGCGGAACACCTACGAGGGGATCGCGGGCGTGGACGCAGCGGTGCGCGAGGCGGCCCGGGGCATGGGCATGACCGATTGGCAGCTCCTGACGCAAGTCGAGCTGCCACTGGGCCTGGGAGTCATGCTGGCGGGGGTACGGATTGCCACCGTGGTGAGTGTGGGGACCGCGACGATCGCCGCGGCGATCGGGGCCGGAGGGCTCGGCGTCTACATCTTCCGCGGGGTCGCGAGCGTCGACAACACCCTCATTCTCGCGGGAGCTCTCCCCGCGGCGCTCATGGCGATCGCGGCCGACGGGCTGCTTGGTCTGGCGGAGCGGCGGCTCGCGTGGCGCCGGTGAAGCCAGGCCAGTCGTGGGTTCGACGGCCTGATGGCCGAACTCGGCCAGAGCGCGTCCTTCAGGACGCACTGCGGGGCCGAGCCGGCCCTTTAGGGCACGGAATGAGGCCGGGACTCGTGCTTGCGCCACTCATCCTCCTGCTATCCGCAGGCTGCCACCGGCGCGATCGAATCGTCGTCGGGTCCAAGAATTTCACGGAGTCCGATCTGCTCAGCGAAATCGTCGCGCAGCAGATCGAGCGGCGGACGTCGGTGCCGGTGGAACGGCGCTTTCATCTCGGCGGCACGTTCGTCTGTCATCAAGCGATCACCGCCGGACAGATCGACCTGTACGTGGAGTACACGGGCACGGCGTACACCGCCGTCTTGAAGCTCCCTCCCGGGCCCGATCCCGATAGCGTGTATCGAGCCGTGGCGGCGGAGTACCGGCGGCGCTTCGCGCTGGTGTGGGGGAAACCCCTCGGGTTCGATAATACCTTCGCGATCACGGTCCGTCGGGCAGACGCCGTTCGCTACGGGTTGAAGCGGATCTCCGACCTCGCTCGGGTCGCGCCGCGCTGGCACGCGGGGTTCGGCTACGAATTCCTCGAGCGCGCCGACGGATTCCGCGGGCTCGCGAGCGTGTACGGGCTGCGATTCGCCGCGCCCCCGACAGCGATGGACCTGGGGCTCACCTATCGCGCCCTCGCCCAGCGGAAGGTCGATGTGATCGCCGGCAACTCCACCGACGGGCAGATCGCGGCACTCGACCTCGTCGTCCTCGAGGACGACCGGCACTATTTCCCTCCCTATCAAGCGGCGACCGTGACCCGCGCGCCCACCCTGGAGGCCCATCCTGATGTGGCGCGGGCGCTGGCCGAGCTCGACGGAAAGATTTCTGACGCCGAGATGCGGCGGCTGAACGCGCTCGCGGACGTTGAGCACCAGGACATCGCCGCCATCGCGCGGGACTGGCTGCGCCGCAACGCGCCGTGAAGGCCCGCTGGCAGCTCGTGCTCGCCGCGGTGTGCTTCTCGACCGCGGGCGCGGTGATCAAGTCGTCGACGTTCGGTGCGCCGCAGATCGCGGCGTTCCGCGCGATCGTGGCGATGCTCGCGATCCTGACCTTCATTCCCGAGGCACGGCGTCGCTGGTCCTGGCGTGTGACACTCGTGGGCGTGGCGTACGCCGCCGCCGGGCTGCTGTTCGTGTTCGCGAACAAGCTCACCACTGCGGCCAACACCGTCTTCCTCCAGGCGACGAACCCGCTGTTCGTGGTAGCGCTCGCGCCCCTGCTGTTAAAGGAGCGGGTGCGAGCTGCCGATCTGGGCTTCATGGCCGTGCTGGGAGGGGGATTGGCGCTGCTCTTCGTGGGCGGGAACCGGCCGTTCGCGACGGCGCCGAACCCCGCGCTCGGCAACCTGCTGGCGGCGGGCAGCGCCGTCGCGTGGGCGTTCACCGTGACCGGCTACCGCTGGCTGGCGCGGGCGGGGGAGGATCACGGGCCGGTGGCGAGTGCGGCGGCCTGCGGAAATCTGCTCGTGTTTCTGGTCAGCTTGCCGTTCGCATGGCCGCTCGCTGCCGGTCACGTCGGCGACTGGCTCGCCGTGGGCTACCTCGGCGTGTTTCAGCTGGGGCTCGCGTACGTCTTCCTCTCCCGCGCCATCACCCGCGTGCCGGCGCTCGAGGCATCGCTCTTCTTACTGGTGGAGCCGGTGCTGAGCCCGGTGTGGGCGTGGCTCGTCCATGGTGAAGCGCCCGGTCCTCTCGCGGTGGTGGGCGGGGCCGTGATCCTGACGGCGACGGCGTTCAAGTCGTGGGCCGATACGCAGGTGGTGGCCGCATGAGCGCGCGCATCATCCGGACGTACTACACCATCACCGCGCTCTTCAACTTCGCGATGTCGCTCATCTGGGGAATCGACACCCTCTTCAAGATGGGCGCGGGGCTCGACATTCAGCACGTATTGCTCACGAACGCGGCGTTCACGCTGGGATCGATGGTCTTCGAGATCCCCACGGGCGTCGTGGCGGACACGCTGGGACGCCGCGTGTCGTTCCTCCTGTGCCTCGCGACGCTGTTCGTCACGACGCTCCTCTATGTGGCGATCGCATGGCGCGGCTGGGGGTTCTGGGCGTTCGTGTGGGTCTCGGTGTTCCTCGGGCTCGGTTACACGTTCTACACGGGTGCCGTGGACGCCTGGCTGGTCGACGCGCTCCAGGCGACCGGGTACCGCGAGCCGCTCGAGCCGGTGTTCGCCCGGGCGCAGATGTTCTTTGGGGCCGGCATGCTCGTCGGGACGATCGGCGGCGGCCTGCTCGGCCAGATCCGGCTCGACCTCCCGTATCTGGTGCGAGCGGCGATCGTCATACCGCTGTTCGTCCTCGCGTGGCGCGGGATGCCCGAGCTGGGGTTCACGCCCCGGGCGCTCGAGCTGCGTCGCGTCCCGGCCGAGATGCGGCGCGTGCTCATCGAGGGGCTGAGCTACGGCCTCAAGCATCCGGTCGTTCGGCCGGTGATGCTCGCGTCGCTCGTGAGCATGAGCTTCATGATCTTCGGGTTCTACAGCTGGCAACGGTATTTCTTGGACTTGCTGGGCCGCAACCTCGTGTGGGTGGACGGCGTGATCAGCTCGCTCGTCGGGCTGAGCCTCATCGCCGGGAACGCGCTCGTGGGACCGCTCTCCCGCGTCGTGCGGACACGCACCGGGTTACTGATGCTCTCGGTCGCGGTCCAGGCGGCCTTGGTCGTGGCGTGCGGCCTCTTGACGGATTTCTACGTGGTGGTGGCTCTCTACCTGTTGTACGGAGTGGCGATCGGGCTCGCCATGCCGGTGAAGCAGGCGTATCTCAACGCGCACATTCCGTCCGCTCAGCGGGCCACCATCCTTTCCCTCGACTCGATGTTCGGGAATTTGGGCGGCGTGATCGGGCAGGGGGCGTGGGGAAGGATGGCGAAAGTGCGTTCCATTGGAATGGCATGGGCGTACAGCGGGCTGACGCTCCTGCTCGGTATCCCGCTCTATTGGATTGCACGAAGGAGCGATAAGCATTTGGACGCGATCATAGACTAGACGCACAGACGCATACAGGCTAGACGCACAGACGCGTAGACGCACAGGGGAGAACAGTGGTGAGTGAGCAGCTTGTCCCCCTCACTCCACATCTGTTCTCCCCTGCGCGTCTGTGCGTCTAGTAGTGCTTGTCCTACTTCGAGCTGTCTTTCTTCTCTTTCTTGTCCTGATGTAGCTCTTTCCGGTCCTGCCTCACATCCCGTCGATCCTTCCGCACGTCGCGCCGATCCTGGCGACGGTCGCGCCGATCCTGACGGACATCGCGGCGGTCCGCGCGGAGATCCTGCCGGTCCTGACGCGCATCCTTCATGTCACCGTTCTTGACGTCCTGACGGATGTCCTTCCGGTCCTGCCGCATGTCCCGGCGGTCCTGATGAATGTCCTTCGTGTCCCGGTGAATGTCCTTACGATCGTTCCGGATGTCGCGGCGGTCGTGCCGGATATCCTTGCGATCCTGGTGCACGTCGCTCGAGTCCTGCCCTGACAGAACCGCAGGCGCGCTCACGGCGACGGCGAGGAAGGCAAAAAGTGCGAGATGACGTCGCATATGTTGTCCCGGTTGGGGTTCGGAGCTATGACCCTACAACCGGTCTCGGCGTTAACAGCGTGACGCGCGTCACGTGGCTACGTGTCCGTGCTGCCTGAACTTGGGCAACTCCGCCCGGTGGCGCCGCACGAATTCCTCATAGATGTGCGTGTCGGTGTGGTCGCGCATTTCGGCGATCCTGTCGCCGCGGAAGCGGATCACGACGCAGGTCCGCTGGTCCATCACGTCTTGCGGATGGCTCTTGAGCCACCAGCGCTCACGGATCTCGACGATCACGCGCTCCTCGGCGTCGTACCAATCGCGCCACACATCCCCACCCTCCCAATCGGCCGGCCCCAGACCAGGCTCACGATTCCACAGGGCGTCGAGCACACGCTCCCGGCCGTGCCACTCGCCGCCGATCGGCGGCGCGCCGGCCACCCAATACATGACATCGTCATGAAACAGCTTCCCGACCGCGTCACGATCGCCGGCGAAGAGCGCCTTCTCATACGCTTTGGCGAGCTCCATGCGGCGGCTCATGCGATCACCTCCTCCTCGGCCGCGTCGGGCTCCGGAAGCGTGTTCGCCTTGCGTCCCGCCCGCTCCATCGGCTTGTCCATCTCGGCCTTGTGCTTATCGATGATCGTCCAGAAGTCGAGGGCGCGGTCGAGGAGCTCATACGAGGCGTCGCGCAGGGTGTCGCTGGTCCTGACTTGGCGCACGTTGTTCTGCATGTCCTCGGCATCCCAGCCGCGGGAGTGGGCGATGAATGGGAAGGGCGGGAAGATGAACCCCAGCTCGGCCCAGAACGTGAACATCGAGCCCGCGACGGCCTGGATGTTGTCTTGCCCCCCGGTGATGATGAATGCCGCCACCTTGTTCTTGATCAGCACCGTGTTGTGGATCGTGACCTGGTTCTGCACGCAGTTCAGGCGCTCGATCATCTTGTAGTAGAGCGACGATGCATTTCCCCAGCGGATCGGCGTCCCGAGGATCACCACGTCGGCCCAGTGGACGAGACCCTCGTACACGGCGGTGAGCTGATCTTCCGGGTCGCGCTCGGTGATGGCGCACGGCCAAGTGCAGGCGCGGGCGGCCTTGGAATAGTTTCCCTCGCAGTGGCGGAATTTGAGGTCGCGCAGCTTGAGGTACTGCGTGTCCGCACCGCGACGCTTGGCCTGGTCGAGGGCGTGCTCGAGCAGGGCGTCGGAGGTCGAGAACCGCGGATTCACGTCGTCCATCGCGGTGGTCGAGATGACGAGTACGCGGGGAGGCGCGCCCGCGGGCTTCGCGTGCCCGGCGAGCAGGTGTGAGGGCATGTGCTTGATGAGCTTGCGTGGCATGCTGGGCGGTGTCTGCACGTAGACACCGTCGTCGCGTTCCTCCACCGCGAACACGGGCACCTGCTCCTCGTCGTAGCCCTCGGGCCCCTTCCCGGTGATCACGCTGTACTCCCAGGCGTGCCAGGGACACATCACGAACTCACCGCGCAGCCGGCCCTCGGACAGCGGGCCGCCCTTGTGGTTGCACGTATTCCCGATGGCGCGGAACCGGCCCTCGTACAGAAAGACCGCGACCGACCAGCGCTCGAGCTTGACGGCGAGAGGAACGCGTTGCGACAGCTCGGCCCGATCGCCGAGCCGGTGCCAGGTAGCCATGTGGGCACTCCGAAAAGGGGCGGCGTAGATTGTAGCCCCAATGCCCGCCTCTCGCTCGCGTCTCGCGGTCATTTTTCTCACCGTCTTCATCGACATCGTCGGCTTCGGGATCGTCATCCCGATCCTGCCGTACTATGCCGAGCACTTCGGCGCGAAGGGACTCGAGTTCGGGGCGCTGCTCGGCGTCTACTCGTTAATGCAGTTCTTCGCCAACACGCTGCTGGGCCGCTGGTCGGACCGCGTCGGCCGCCGGCCCATCCTGCTCGCGACCATGCTGCTCAACGCCGCGGGGTACGTGTTGTTCGCGTTCGCGGGCTCGTATTGGACGCTGTTCCTCTCACGCGTCATCGGGGGGTTCGCCGGCGGCAACATCGGGGCCGCACAGGCCTACGTCGCGGACATCACCACGCCGGTGGAGCGCTCCCGCGGGATGGGTCTCTTGGGGGTGGCGTTTGGGTTGGGATTCGTCCTCGGCCCGGGCATCGGCGGTCTCGCCGCCCGCTACCTGAGCCACGCCGCGCCCGGACTCGTCGCGGCCGGCCTGTCGCTCGTCAACTTCGCCTCCGGGTGGTTCATCCTGGCGGAGTCACTGCAGCCGGAGCGGCGGGCGAGCCTGCGCGGCATCGGTTTCGGCGCCATCGTCCGCGGCCTGAGGGACCGGCGGCTGCGACCCTTGATGCTGGTCTGGGGAATCTTCCCGTTCGCCTTCGCCGGCTACACGACCGCGCTGCCGCTCCATGCCGGCGCGACGCTCGGCTGGCACGAGGGCGAGCTCGGCCTCTTCTTTGTCGTGTTCGGCCTCACCGGCGCGCTCGTGCAGGGGTTGGTGTTCCGCCTCTTGGCCCCGCGGTTGGGTGAGCGCGCGCTCGTCATCGCGGGAACCGGGGGCGTCGCCATCTCCATGACCGCGGTGCCATTCACACACAGTTCCCTCGCGCTCTACGCGTGGACGATTCCGCTGGCGTTCTCGCAAGGGCTCGTGTCGCCGGCGGCGAGTGGCCTCGTCTCGCTGTACGCCGACCCGAGCGAACAGGGCGAGACGCTCGGCGCGGCGCAGGCATTCGGCGCCATCGGCCGCATGTTCGGCCCCGAGGCGATCGGCAAGGCCTACGATCTCTGGGGCTCGCTCACCGCCTTCCTGTTGGCGGGCGGCGTGATGGCCCTCGCGTGGCTCGCGACGCTCGGGATGGAGAAGGAAACACGGGCCTGACCCCTGCCTAGCCTATCCCGTTTTCCGGCTCATATTCTCCCTGATCCCCGGCCGGAGTGAACTGCGCCCATGCGCGTGTACAAGACAAGCGAGATTCGCAACGTGGCGGTCGTCGGCCACGGCGCGAGCGGGAAGACCTCCCTGGTCGATGCCCTCGCGTTCGTGGCCGGCACGAGCAAACGCCACGGCTCCGTGAAGGACGGCACCGCCCTTACCGACTACACCCCCGACGAGATCGAACGCAAGTACTCCATCAACCTGGCCCTCGCCGTCGCCGAGTGGATGGATGTCAAGCTCAACATGATCGACACCCCGGGGTATCTCGACTTCACGGGGGAGGCCCTCGCGGGCGTCTGTGCGGCGGACGGGGCGGTCGTGGTCGTGTCGGCCACGGGCGGCGTGGAAGTCGGCACGGAAAAGGTGTGGGACTACGCGGACAAGCGAGGCATCCCCCGGCTGTTTTTCGTTTCGCTGATGGACAAGGAGCACGCCAACTTCGAGAGGGTTTACGACCAGATCAAAGAGCGGCTCACCCCCAAGGTGATCCCGGTGGAGATTCCGGTAGGCGAGGGCCCCGAGTTCCACGGGATCATCAATCTCTTCTCGAAGAAGTGCCACCTATACAAGAAGGGGACCAAGGCCGGCGAGTACGAGGAAGTCGACGTGCCGGCCGAATACCAGGGTCGGTTCGAGCGGTACTCGAAGGAGCTGATCGAGCGGATCGCCGAAACCGACGACACGCTGCTCGAGCGCTATCTCGGCGGCGAAGAGATCGGGCGGGACGAAGCGATCGCGGCGATGAAGGCGGGCATGCTCAAAGGCGAGATCTTCCCGCTCTTCTGCGGCGCCGCGGAGCTCACGTTCGGCATGCGGGCGCTACTCTCGAAGCTGGTCGAGCTCGTGCCCGCGCCGAGCGACCAGCCGCCCGTCGAGGCCCAGCGGTGGGGTAATGCCGAGCGGCTGACCTTGAAAGCCGAGGACGGCGGGCCGTTCGTGGCGCAGGTATTCAAGACGATCTCCGAGCCGCACGTGGGCGATGTCACCCTGTTCCGGGTCTATTCGGGCAGCGTGCGAAATGGTCAGGACGTCTACAACGCGCCGCGCGAGGCGGTGGAGAAGCTGAACCATCTTTGCGTGACCGTGGGCAAGGAGCGGATCGAGATCCCCGAGCTTCACGCGGGAGACATCGGGGTGGTGGCCAAGCTGCGGGACACTCACACCAACGACACGCTCTCGACCAAGGACCGCGCCATCGTGCTCCCCAAGATTCCGTTCCCGGAGCCGGTGATCACCGAAGCGATCGAGGTGAAGCAGCGGGGCGAGGAGGAGAAGCTCTCGAACGGACTCCACAAGCTACACGAAGAGGACCCCACCTTCCAGCACGAGTACAACGGGGAGCTGGCGCAGACGCTCATTCGTGGATTGGGCGAGCGTCATCTCGAGATCATCGTCGGCCGGCTGGCCCGCAAGTTCGGCGTCCACGCGGTCATCGGCAAGCCAAAGATCCCGTATCGCGAAACGTTCAAGGGCAAGGGAGAGGGGCAGGGCAAGCACAAGAAACAAACCGGCGGCCGCGGTCAGTACGGCGACTGCTGGATCCGGATCGCCCCACTGCCTCGCGGCTCGGGCCTCCAGTTCGTGGACGAAATCGTAGGCGGAGTGATTCCGCGGCAGTATATCCCGGCGGTGGAGCGGGGGATTCAGGAAGCCGCGGCGCGCGGGCCGGTGGCCGGATACCCGGTGGTGGACTTCAAGGTGGAGCTGTACGACGGCTCCTACCACGATGTCGACTCGAACGAAATGTCGTTCAAGATGGCGGGGATCCTCGCCTTCCGAAACGTGAGCCCGAATTGCCGGCCCGTGCTCCTCGAGCCGATCCTCGAGCTTGAAGTCTGGACGCCGGACGAATACCAGGGCGCGGTCATGGGCGATCTCTCATCGCGACGCGGCCACATCCTCGGCACGGAGAAGGACGGCCGCCTGACGAAGGTGCGGGCGCTGGTGCCGGAGGCGGAGCTCGACCGGTACGCGACGGCGCTGCACTCGCTCACACACGGGCGCGGGACCTACCGGCAGAAGTTCCACGTGTACCAGGAAGTCCCGCCCGACGCGGCGCACAAGGTCGTGGAGGTTCGAAAAAAGGAGCTGGAGGAGGCGAAGGCTTGACGGTCGGGCGCGCGCTGCGCCTCTGGTTCTCTGCCCGGGGGGGGGACCCGATCGACCGGCGTACGTACCTGTTGCACGGCGCCGGACTCATGCTCTTCAAGTACGCGGTGGACGCCGTGGCCGTGTGGGTCTTCACGGGTCACGTGTGGACGCCGCTCGACTACGCGAACCCCGTCTGGTCGCTCCGCGAGCGGGTGCTGCGCGACGGCCCTGGCTGGCTGGCCCCGGCGCTGATCCTGTGGACGCTGCCGTTCCTGTGGATCGGTGTGAGCATGACGCTGCGCCGGGCCGTCGATGCCGGACGCTCGCCGTGGTTGGCACTCGTCTTCTTTGTCCCGTACCTGAACTACGCGGTGATGCTGGTGCTCGCCGCACTGCCGTCCCGGCCGCGGCCGGCCGGGTCGACCGCGGCCGCGCAGGGGATCGACTCCCGGCTCATCGCGGGGCTCCTGGGCGTGGCCGCGGCGCTCGCCATCACGATTCCGACGGTCGTGATTGGCGTGTACGTGCGCCGCCTCTATTCAGCGGGACTGTTCCTCGGCACGCCATTCACCATCGGATACATCAGCGCGTACGTCTTCAACGCGCATGGCGAACAGAGCATGCGCGAGACGATTCAGGTCGCGTTCCTCGGCGTGCTGATCGTCGCGGGCGCGATGCTCCTGTTCGCGTTGGAGGGCGTGGTCTGTCTCGCGCTCGCGTTCCCGCTCGCGGCGTTGCTCGCGATACCGGGGGCGGTTCTGGGGCGAGCGATGGCCCGGCGCCGCGCGGATCCGTCGTGGGGAGCCGGTGCGGCGGCGCTGCTCGCGCCGCTCATGGTGTTGGCGAGCCCGGAACAACGCGCGCCACTGCACGAGGTCGTCACCGTGGTGGAGATCGACGCTCCGCCGGCAACGGTCTGGCGCCACGTGGTGACGTTCCCGAAGCTCGCGCCCCCCCACGAATGGTTGTTTCGGCTGGGCGTGGCGGCACCCATCGGCGCGCGGATCGAGGGGGCCGGCGTGGGTGCGACCCGTTACTGCGATTTTACCACGGGAACCTTCGTGGAGCCGGTCACGGTGTGGGAGGAGAACCGGCGGCTCGAATTCGATATCGCGGCCCAGGCGCCCCCCATGCGGGAGTTGAGCCCCTACCGGGAAGTGAACCCGCCGCACCTCGCCGGGTACTTCCGAGCGACCCACGGTGTGTTCCGGCTCATTCCATTGCCGGGCGGTCGCACCCGGCTCGAGGGACGGACTCGTTACGTGGTCGAGATGTTCCCGCAGAGCTACTGGACGCTCCCCGCCGGTTTGATCATCGGGGCGATCCATACGCGGGTGCTCCGGCATATCCAAGCACTGGCTGAGGAGGCAGATCACCCATGAGACAGACCGTCCTCTGGGCCGTATTCGCCGCCTTTGTCGCATGCCAGCGGGTGGACAACACCCCGCAGGCGTCGCAATCGCCCGGCGCCGCGGACACGGGGAAGGCATCGGCGGCTCCCATGGCCCCCGCAGCCCCGACACCTCCTCCCACGCCCGCGGCCACGAAGGTGGCGGTGGTGGAAGGCTTCCTCACACCCGAATCCGTGAAGTACGACACGGGGCAGGACGTGTACTTCGTCTCGAACATCAACGGCGGGCCGTTGACGAAGGACAACAACGGCTTCATCAGCCGCGTGCGGCCGGACGGCGCCATCGAGAACCTGAAGTTCGTCGAGGGCGGGCACAATGGCGTGATCCTGAATGCCCCGAAGGGAATGGCGCTTCGCGGCGATACGCTGTGGGTGGCGGACATCGACGTGGTGCGGGCCTTCGACGCGAAGACGGGCATGCCGCGCGACAGCGTGAGCCTGGCGAGCCTGGGAGCGGTCTTTCTGAACGATATCGCCGCCGCCCCGACCGGCGCGCTCTATATCACGGACACCGGGATCCGCTTCGACGACGTGGGCAACATGCTGCATCCCGGCCCCGACCGCGTCTTTCGGATTGGGCCGGATCGGCAGGTGACGGTGGCCGTGCGGGGCGACACGCTGGGTCGCCCGAACGGGATCACGCTCGACTCCGTGGGCAAGCGGTTGATCATCGTGCAATTCGGCGGCCGCTCGATACTGGCGTGGAAGCCGGGCGAGAAGGCGCCGACCGTGATCGCGAAGGGCCCAGGTGGATTCGACGGGGTGGAGGTCGCGGGGGCCAGGCTCCTGGTCTCGAGCTGGGCCGATTCGACGGTGTCGAGTTACGAAACCGGCCAGGAGGTCAAGATCATCACCGGCGTGCCGAGCCCCGCGGACATCGGTTATGACGCGAAGCGGAAGCGGGTCTTGGTCCCGATCCTTTCGGGGAATCGGGTAGAGATTTGGCAGCTGCCTTAGGGACCACTCCCAACGACTAGCCTACGAGAATCTCGCCGTGGGCGATTGGCTGCTTATAGACGAACTGCTTGCCGGCGTAGTTCCGGAGGATGACTCGATCGTCCTCGATGGACTCGACGTACTCCGGGAGGAGGGGGATCTTGCCCCCACCCCCCGGTGCATCGATGACGAAGTGGGGCACCGCCAGGCCTGACGTCCACCCGCGGAGCGCCCGGATGATCTCGAGCCCCTTCTCGACCGTCGTGCGGAAGTGCTCCGCCCCCGCCACCTGGTCGCACATATAGATGTAGTAAGGCCGCACCCGCGCGGCCAGCAGCCGCTGCATGAGCCGCTTCATCACTTCCGGATCGTCGTTCACGCCCTTTAACAGGACGGTCTGGCAGCCGAGGGGGATGCCGGCATCGGCGAGCCGGCCGAGCGCCTGAACGGCGGCGGGCGTGAGCTCGTCGGGATGATTGAAGTGCGTGTTGATGTAGAGCGGGTGGTACCGCTTCAGGATCTCGCACAGCTCGGGGGTGATGCGCTCGGGCAGATGGCACGGCACCCGGCTGCCGATGCGGATGACCTCGATGTGTGGGATCGCGCGGAGGCGGCGGCACAGCTCGTCGATCCGCCGGTCGGAGAGGAGCAGCGGATCACCACCGGACATGATCACGTCGCGGATTTCGGTGTGCTGCTCCAGGTACCGGAAGGCGGACTCGAGCTGCGTCATCGAAATCTTCTCGGGATCACCCACCTTGCGGCGGCGGG
>Ga0207663_10000102_pt1 | contig 40850 bp, 24 predicted proteins | sample LARL53metaG_FD_184346 | JGI IMG/M metagenome (GOLD analysis project Ga0207663, IMG submission 184346) | Corn, switchgrass and miscanthus rhizosphere microbial communities from Kellogg Biological Station, Michigan, USA - LAR L5-3 metaG... | ecosystem: Host-associated > Plants > Roots >...
CAACACGCCGAGCGAGTTCCTCGTGAGTCGGCTCTCGTCCGAGCTCCTGAACCATTAACCGCTGCGTGCGAAGAATCTTGTTGATGACCTCGACCATGTGAACAGGAACCCGAATGGTTCGACCCTGATCTGCTATCGCGCGAGTCACCGCCTGACGAATCCACCACGTCGCATAAGTCGAAAACTTGTAGCCTCGTCTCCAGTCAAACTTTTCGACGGCGCGCATCAATCCGATGTTTCCTTCTTGAATCAAATCGAGAAAATGCAGGCCTCGATTGATGTAATTCTTGGCGATTGAGATAACCAGTCGCAGGTTTGCTTCAATCATCTCGCGCTTGGCTTGTTCGACTTCAGCTTCAGCCGCGATGATTGTTTGCTGAGTGCGCTTTATGTCGACAGCGGAAGCGGCATACCGTCGCTCCGTTTCTCGAATTCTCTTTCGAAGCGCGCGCTGCTGTTTCTTGAGCTCAGTCACGTCTTTCCGGCGCTTCGATTCGAGAGCTCGCCCGACACGATGCAAATCTGCCTCGGCACTGCGAATCTCTTTAACTACTGCGTCAATCGACTCCATGAATCGCCTTCGGGTCTCGGCCGCAAATGCAAAGGCTCGAACACGACGGGTCATCTCAATAAGCTGATGCGCATACTGCCGCCGCAGCCTCTTGAGTTTCTTAGACGACTTCGGCTCAGCTTCAATCTTGCCTGATAGTTTTACGAGTTTATCGTGTGCCTTGGTTATCTCTTCGAACTCTTCCAGCACATGCTGGCGAATTTCCTCGCGCTGTTCTTCAAGAGCCTCTTCCGCTTCAGGATCAGTTGCCACGTCCACGATGTCCTGTGGGTTTATCTCACCGTCTATCAACTGTGAATGAAGCAAGCCGATTTGTTCAATAGTTACAAAAGACCTGGAAAGCGCCTTGTAGATTCTCTTATTGCCCCGTTCGATTCGTTTGGCGATGCGAATTTCGTCTTCACGAGTGAGCAACGGCACGGAACTCATCTCGCGCAGGTACAATCGCATTGGATCGAGGGATTCGTCCTTGCCCGGTTCAAGATCAACATCGACGTCTTCGGCGGCCTCCTCCGTTACTTCCGGAGTTTCCTCCTCTTCAACGCTGACGGCTTCCCACAGCGACTCAGCTTCGTCCTCGTCGATCTCGGCAACGATCCGCTCAATCCCACCGGCGGGAGCGAAATCCTCTTGAGCTTCTTCCGGGGAAGTAATAAGAATATCCTTATCCATCCTGGTTTTCATTTTGTTTTCCGCGATTCAACGCTATGAGACCGAACTAAAAGGCGCCCTTTTCAGCGGCGCCTTCTTGTGAGCAACCAACTAGTGGTTGACATGCTGAGATGCGATAAATAACATTAGGTTTTTTCCAAACCGATATCATACACGATAATCAACCAATTATCTAGATGCAATAGCTATCGCTCGCGATGTCCGCAACATCGGTGTTAAATAAAGATATCGTGGCGTTTACGTCGACTTCGAGGATTCTTCGACATCGAATTAATTCCGGGTTACGGCTCACAAAATGGAACAATTGTCGATTAGGACGGCTTGGCTCATCGTTTGGGCGGCTGCGCTGAGACGATCCTAAACGGCTTAGAACAAGCCACTGTGCGAATTTTCGAGATAAATACACGCGTGCACTGCGATCGGTTTGACCAAGTCACACAGGTCGAGTTGGATGAGCTGGCGCGACTCGGATTCGACTCTGTCTGGATGATGGGCGTTTGGCGCATAAGTGAAGGCGCCCGGAAAATATCCAAGATCACGGCAGACGATTTCGACGGCTCGCCTTATGCGGTACCGGCTTATGAGATAAATCGCGATCTCGGAGGCAGAGCTTCGTTTGCGCGGCTAGTTAACCGGGCGCACGCGGCTGGACTTTCGGTCATAGTCGACTTTGTTTCCAATCACATGGCGCTCGATTCGCCCTGGATTCTTTCACAGCCTGGGTTGTTCGTCCGAAGCGACACCAAAGCGCGCAATCAGTCTACAAATCAATTTTTCCTGCACAAGTCGGGCGACGTGATTGCATTTGGACGTGACCCTTATTTCGCCCCGTGGAATGATACGGCGCAGCTCGACTATGCCAATCCGTCACTGCGCGCGCGAATGATCAACGAGCTCAAGCGGATCAGCAGCTTCGCGGACGGTGTTCGATGCGATATGGCAATGCTCGTGCTACGAGACTGCTTTCGCCAGTTGTGGTATCCGCTCGAAGCAGATTCCTCATTCGACGAAAGATGGCCATTCGAGTTTTGGGAGGAAGCTACCAGCGAAGTCAAAAAGATCAATCCGAGTTTCAAGTTTATCGCCGAAGCTTACTGGGACAAGGAATCCCAGCTGCGAAGCCTGGGCTTTGATTTATGCTACGAAAAGAAGCTCTACGACGGCCTTGTTGCGCGCGACGCCGGTCGTGTTCTGGAGCGGCTGAATAGAGACAATGACGCACTTCTCGGTTCCCTCTACTTCATCGAAAACCACGACGAGCCGCGCGCCGCTTCGGTGTTTGGCAGATCCAGGAATCTGGCCGCGGCCGCGTTGATACTATCCATTCCCGGATCGGTGTTGATTCACGAGGGTCAGATGGAAGGTAAACTTGAACGGCTGCCTGTACAGCGAGTGAGGCCGCTTAATGATGAGCAGCCCGATCTGTCCCTGCGTGATTCTTACCGGCAGCTTCTTGAGGTCACTGCTGACGATGTCTTCAAGCAAGGTAATTTTCAACTCTTTGATCCAAACGTTTATGGCGCGATCGGCATAATCAGGAGAGATCATCGCCGAGTGGTTGCCTTCCTGACGCAAATCTCCGATGCGTGGCACAGCTTCAATTCTGCTTCAATGGACCTTTCCTCCGTTGCACAAGCGGCTGAGGCCGGCAGCAAAGTTCGGTTGACCAACCTGCTCACTTCAACATCAACAACGATTGATCGAGTCGATGGTTCATTCCGCATCGAATTGAACCGTGTTGGCGTCGATGAAGACACTCAGTTTTGTCTACTGGAAGCATTCCCTGAGTAATCCGATGATCACATAACAAACGCAGGTTGCGGTTCGCGGATGCGTTTCTTGACATGCGTCAACTACGCAGACTATAGTCGCCATCTATGTCCGTTGAGCCCTCTCGCATGCAGTCACATCCTAAAATATACAGTACAACAATACTTGCAGTGCGTCGTAATAACCGAGTTGCGGTGGCGGGCGATGGTCAAGTGACCTTCGACAAGACGGTGATGAAATCGGGCGCTCGGAAAGTACGACGACTCTACAACGACAAGATAATTGCAGGTTTCGCTGGCTCGACTGCCGATGCGTTCACGCTTTTCACCAGGTTCGAAGCGAAGCTCGAGCAGTATCACGGGCAGTTGCAGCGCTCCGCTGTCGAGCTCGGTAAAGAGTGGAGAACCGACAAGTATCTCAGGCACCTCGAGGCTCTACTGATTGTTGCCGATGAAAACACTTCGTTGATTTTGTCGGGCGGTGGCGACGTAATCGAACCCGATGACGGAGTAGTTGCCATCGGTTCAGGAGGACCTTACGCCACGGCGGCCGCTCGAGCATTGCTCCGCCATACCGACCTCTCGGCTCGGGAAGTTGTCCACGAGGCGATGAAAATCGCCAGCGAAATTTGCATTTACACGAATTTCGATCTCGTCATTGAGGAGCTTTAAGTCCCGGTCACGCATTCGACGTATAGTTGAAACCTTACTATGGTTATTTATCTGTCCGGTGAAGTGAAGGATCAACCAAGGCTTGACGAAATGACGCCGCGTCAGATCGTCAACGAACTCGACAAGTATGTAGTCGGTCAACACGCTGCCAAGCGCGCAGTAGCCATCGCATTGCGTAATCGCATCCGCCGCCAGAAACTACCCGCCGACCTCGCGCAGGATGTCATTCCCAAAAACATAATAATGATCGGCTCGACCGGGATAGGTAAGACAGAAATAGCGCGCAGGCTTGCGAGGCTCTCCAACTCGCCTTTTCTGAAGGTCGAAGCTTCCAAGTTCACCGAGGTGGGCTACGTCGGGCGCGACGTCGAATCGATGATCAGAGACCTGGTAGAGATCGGCGTCGATTTGGTGCGCGAGGAAAAGATCGCCGAAGTTGCCGAGAAGGCCGAACAGAATGCAGAAGAGAGAATGCTCGATCTGTTGTTGCCACGCACGAAGCAAATCGAAGAGCCGGAGAACGATTCTTCATACGAGCAGTTCGAGCGAACACGTGAAAAACTTAGACAGCAGTTGCGCGAGGGACGTCTAAACGCTCGAATCGTAGAGCTCGAAGTGCAGGAACGGACCAACCCCGGTCACTTTGAGATTTATACTCCTCAAGGTATCGAGGAGATGGATATCAATCTTCGCGACATGTTTCCAAACATGTTCGGAGGGCGTCCGAAATCGAGAAAGATGCGCGTGGATGAAGCGATGGAGTACTTGATCCAGGAAGAAGAACAGAAGCTCATCGACATGGATCAGGTTGCCCGCTTGTCGATCGAACGAGTCGAATCGACAGGAATAATCTTTTTGGATGAGATCGACAAGATCGCCGGCCGCGAAGGCGGGCAGGGCCCTGACGTTTCACGCGAGGGCGTGCAGCGTGACATCCTGCCGATCGTCGAAGGCACCACGGTGAACACCCGTTACGGGATGGTTAAGACTGACCACATACTATTTATCGCGGCGGGGGCATTTCACGTTTCCAAGCCCTCAGATCTCATTCCAGAGTTGCAGGGAAGATTTCCGATTCGCGTGGAGCTCAAGCCGCTGACAATCGAAGACTTCAAACGCATTCTAACCGAACCGAAGAACTCTCTGGTGAGACAATACACCGCGCTGTTGGGAACGGAAGGCATCGACATAAAATTTGCTGACGACGCCATTGACTCGATCGCAAGATTCGCATTTTCGGTGAACGAGCAAACCGAAGACATCGGCGCTCGCAGACTGCACACAATCATGGAAACGTTATTGGATGAGTATTCATTCGAAGGCCCCGACCTTGAAGACAAAGACGTTCGCATCGATGCGGCCTACGTTCACAAGCAACTCGCCGAAATCGTAAAGAACGAAGACCTCAGCCGGTATATACTGTGAGCCTCGCCACTCGCTCCAACAATTCCGAAGCCAATATCGGTCAGGAAATTCTTCATCTGCTATTCGTGCTCGCGTCGGTGATCGCTTGCGCGGCTTGCGGGAAGGTTGGCGCGCCGGTTTCGCCTTCGCGTCTGTCTGAGCGAACTTCGGAACTAACAGCCATTCAACGCGGCGCGACAATTCTGTTGTCGTGGCCGTCGCCCGCTTTGGTTCGGGACGACTCAAGCAAGTTTTATATTTCGCGAGTCGACATCTTTCGACTGACCGAGCGTCGAGATCAGGAGCCGGTGCTTGATGCGGACGACTTCCTCTCCTCCGCACAAGTAATCGGATTTATGGACAGGTCTACGATCGAGACTCAAGTCAACACGCTCGGACATATTCAATTCACGGACGCGGTGAATCTCTCTCAGTCAAAGCAGCTTGCGAACACCCGTCTCCGTTATGCGATCCGCTACGTCAACAAGCGCGAGCAAGCCGCAAACTTCTCGAATACGGTCGCGATCGAACCAGCGCCGGGCGTCTCGATGCCGCCGAAAGACTTGATTGTGAAGGCTGACGCTCAAGATGAAGTATCTCTGTCGTGGCGAGCGCCTGACACGAATGTTGACGGGATCACCGCCGCGTCTGTGGTCGGCTACAACGTCTATAGGCGAATGGCTCGTCAGGAATCCGGCGGCGAGTTGCTCAACAGTGATGCGGTCACTGACACAAGCTTCGTCGATAAGAAATTCGAATATCTCGCCGACTACATATACTTCGTGCGTGCTCTCTCACAGGGCGCGAATGGTCTGATTGAAAGCGCTGACGGCAAACTGGTTCCATTTACGCCGGTCGATAAATTCCCGCCAGCCAGTCCCGATCCGGTTTCGATAGCGTCGGCTAACGGGACTATCAGCTTGTTTTGGCCCAGCAGCTCCGAGCGTGACGTCGCAGGGTACTTCGTCTACCGTGCCGATTCGGCCGATACGCCCGACAAGGATTGGATCAAACTGAATGATCAGCCCGTGACTACGGTGACCTTCAGAGACGAACGAGTCGTCATCGACCAGACTTACTTCTATCGAGTCACAGCCGTTGATAGGTTCAACAACGAGAGCTCGAGATCCCGAATTGTCAGCGAAACCGCGCATCCTTGAGCGCGAGCGTGCCGTTTCTTGACAACGTCGTTTGGCCTCCGCTACTGTTTTTCATTCGGATGCAGCACAGATTCCTGACAATGGGAGCGCACTTTTGAACATTCTACTGGCGGCGTCGGAAGTAGTGCCTTACGCAAAGACCGGCGGACTCGCGGATGTGGCAGGCGCTTTGCCAAAGGCGCTGGCGCGGTTGGGACACAAGGTTTCGATCGTAATGCCGCGCTACAAGCTCGAAAAGATCGAGGCTAACAGCAAACGCTTGCCTGACGAGCTTGCTGTTCAGTTCAACTTCACTGAGCGCCGCGCAGCCGTCTACGTTGACCGCTCGAACGAAGTGCCCGTCTACTTCATCGATGCTCCAGAATACTTCACACGCGCTAAACTATACGGTGAATCCGATGACGCCGAGCGTTTCGCTTTCTTCAGCCGTGCGGTCCTCGAGCTGGCGAAGCTTCTTGGTGAACAATTCGACATCATTCACTTGAACGACTGGATGACTGGCCTGGTGGCGGCCTACCTGAAGACCGTGTACGCAAGCGATCCCTCCTTTGGATCGACGAAACTGCTGTTCACAATTCACAACATCGCGTTTCACGGTTTGTTCAGTCCCGCCGACCTGCCGAGGTTTGGGCTTCCGGACTGGATCTATCGCGCCGAGGATGGCATCGAGTTCTACAATCTCGTCAGCGCGCTGAAAGCCGGACTGGTTTTTTCAGATGCAATTTCGACCGTGAGCCCTCGCTACGCCGCGGAGATTCAGACGCCGGAGTTCGGAGAGAAATTCGACGGCTTGCTGCGAGCCAGACAGCGAGACTTGCACGGCATTCTCAACGGCGTTGACTACGACGAGTGGAGTCCTGAAAAAGATCAATACATTCCGCAGCATTATTCGATCAACGATTTGAGCGGCAAACAGCAATGTAAGCGTGGACTACTAAGCTCCTTCGGTTTGCCTGAAGACCTTGATCGGCCGCTCATAGGTTGTATCTCTCGGCTCTCGAATCAGAAGGGCTTTGATCTGATTCTCCCGATCGCTGAACGGCTACTCGATCGAGGCGTCGTCGTTGTACTGCTCGGCTCGGGCGAAGAAGTCTACGAGCGCGCGTTTCAGTCGTTGCGAGAATCGAGGCGCTCGCAGGTTGGTGTTTATCTCGGATTCTCGAACGAGCTTGCGCACGCGATCGAAGCCGGCGCCGATATGTTTCTGATGCCGTCGCGATTCGAACCTTGTGGATTGAATCAGATGTACTCGTTGAAGTACGGAACCGTTCCCATCGTGCGAGCTGCGGGCGGGTTGGACGACACGATCGAAAACTTCGATCGCGTGACGCTGCAGGGTAACGGTTTCAAGTTTTATGAATACAACCCCGACCGTTTGCTCGAGAAGATTGACGAAGCGCTGTCCGTCTATTCGGATCGCGCTCTGTGGCGCGTGCTTATGCAAAACGGCATGCGTTGCGATTTTTCGTGGAGCGCATCGGCGAAACATTACGTTGAGCTCTATCAAAGCTTGATCGGCGTCGGAGTCTCAGCATCCAATTCACGGAGGTAGCAATGAGCGAGTTTGTAAGCGAAGTGAGCGATCAGAATTTTGAGCAGGAAGTCTTGAAGTCAGAGCAGCCGGTGCTCGTCGATTTTTGGGCTGAATGGTGTCACCCGTGCAAGATGCTGGCGCCGGCCATTGAACAGGTGGCGAAGGAGTACCAGGGCAAGACAAAGGTGGTGAAGCTGAACGTCGACGATGACAACCAAACAGCACAGAAGTGCGGGATCAAAGGGATTCCGACTCTGATACTGTTCAAGAGCGGTTCTGAAGCCGAACGCATAGTCGGCGCAACGTCGAAAGACAACATCTCTCGAATGATCGACCGCGCGCTTGGAAGCGCTTCGTGAAAACCCTTAACGGCTCGATCCGCGGCGCTCGGGTTAATGCGCACTGATTTGAAGCCCTGAAACAGGCTCTGATAGCCTGTTTCAGGGCTTCCGCAGGTGAAGACCGGTCATGAAAAACGTTGTCGTAGCGGGGACACAGTGGGGCGACGAAGGCAAAGGCAAGGTCGTCGATATAATGGCTCCGCACTTCGATATAGTTGCTCGCTACCAGGGCGGTCATAACGCCGGCCACACTGTGCGTATTGGCGACAGGAAGTTCATTCTCAGGCTCATACCGTCCGGGATTCTTCACGACGAAAGTCGATGCGTGATTGGAAACGGGGTCGTTGTAGAGCCGCGAGCATTCAACACTGAACTTGAGGAGCTTCGAGAAGCAGGTATCGATTGTGACGCGCGGCTCTTCATTTCCAGCCGCGCCCATTTGATTCTGCCTTATCACCTCGCACTCGATCGCGCTCGTGAAGAGCAACTCGGCTCGCAAAGCGTCGGGACGACAATGCGAGGCATCGGGCCCGCTTACGAAGATAAGGCTGCGAGGAGCGGGATTCGCGCCGGCGACCTGCTCTATCCGGATCTGTTGCGCGAAAAAATCAGAACAAACGTCGAAGCAAAGAACCGGGAATTGATTTCGCTGGGTTGTGCGCCGCTTGATGCCGATTCTACGGTTGATGATTTTCTCGCTGAAGGTCTGCTGCTCAAACCCTTCATCCGCGATACGGCTGAGATGATCAACGCCGCCATCGATGAAGGCCAGAGCGTGTTGATTGAGGGCGCGCAGGGAACCATGCTCGACGTCGATCACGGAACGTATCCGTTCGTGACCTCATCGAACGCAACCGTCGGTGGAGCCGCGACCGGGCTGGGCCTCCCGCCGAAGAAAATCACCGGAGCGTTGGGAATTACCAAAGCATACACCACGCGGGTTGGAGGCGGTCCATTTCCCACCGAACTCTTGGACGATCACGGCGCTTATCTGCAGAAGCGCGGGAACGAATACGGAGCGGTGACCGGAAGGCCGCGAAGAACTGGATGGTTTGATGCGGCGGTCGTTCGTTATTCGGTAATGCTCAACGGATTTGACGCGCTCGCGTTGACCAAGCTCGATGTTCTCGATGAGTTCGACGAAATCCGCATCGCGACCGGTTATCACTGCCGCGGCGAGTTACTAACGAGCGTTCCATACGGCGCGAATGTGCTGGCCGAATGTGAACCGACGTACGAAACGCTGCCGGGTTGGAAAAAGGCCACGAATGGCACCACTAAGTTTGACGATCTGCCTTCAGCTGCACAGAACTACGTGCGCCGGCTGGAAGAACTCTGCGGAGCGCCGGCTGCGTTGATCTCCACCGGACCCGATCGGTCGGAAACAATCATCCGTGAAGACCTGCCAGTAAGCAATTGGATGAAGTAACACCTCCTCGTTTTCGCTCACCAATCGATTATTAGCAATGGAGCGTTTCTATTTTATTTTTTTTAATTTTTCTAATATCGGCGTCGCCCTTACAATCGGAACCGGTAGATCCGAACAACAGGCGCCAACGATCTTTGTATTGCGCGAGACAACGCCATGACTACAGATCAACTAGAAACCGCTTTTGATGAAGAATATGACGAATCCGGTGTCGTGGATGCGGGTGAGGTTGAGAGCGAGGACGAGCGGGTCGAGCAAGCGGGCGACATCGAACAGGCTGACCTTCTCAAACTTTACCTGCGCGAAGCGAGCCGTTCTCAGATGCTCAACGCTGCAGGAGAGGTCGCGGCAGCCAAGCGCATTGAAAGAGCGAGATCCCAGTTGCGGAAACAGTTCTCGCGTTCACCGATCGTCGCGCAATATTGCATTCATCTTCTCCACTGTTTCAATGCCGGCCTCGAATTGCCTTCGGACATTATCGAAGAACTGGCTGATAAGCCCTCTTCGAATACATCCGCATTTGCGGAAAACGTCGCGTTGAAGTTGGCTCGCATCGAGTCTTCGTACGTCGAATTGATCTCGCGTAGAACGCACCAAAATTCGAAAGTCCGCAGCCAGCGCGCTCGGGTGGCATTTCAACGCAGTCAGACTCGAATGCGGTCGCTGCTTTCTCGTTCAATCCGCTCAATCGTTTTCACTCCTGCTGAAGAGCGTCGATTGGTCGCGTTGATCGAAGAAGCCAGCCGGTTAGCCAACGACGGACAAATCGATCCTACGAAAGAGAGTGATACTTCGGAGCACTTTGATTTGGCGTCCGCGGTCAAGACTGCAATCCACGCCGGATTGGTTAACCCGGGCGATCTTCAACGTCGCGCAGAGAGAGTCTCTTACGCAATCGACGAATTGAACTCAGCCAAACAAAAAATGACCGAAGCAAATCTGCGTTTGGTTATTTCCGTCGCAAGGCAATTCTCTCGTCGAGGTTTGCCGTTCCTCGATTTGATTCAGGAAGGCAACGTTGGATTGATGCGGGCGGTAGAGAAATTCGATTGGCGTCGAGGTTTCAGATTCTCGACCTATGCGATGTGGTGGATTCGGCAATCGATGTCTCGCGCGCTCGATACTCAAAGTAGAGTTGTGCGACTGCCGGCTTCTGAGCTCACCTTGATCAACAAAGCATCGCGCGCATCGCGAACGATTCGCGAAGAAACCAGCGCCGAAGCCACTAGCGATCAGATCGCCGAAAGACTGGAAGTTGAATCCGGCAGAGTGAGCGAGGCTCTTGGGTTCGCGCAGCACACGGTCACTCTCGATGCGCCGGCGAACGACAACGGAGAGGCCGCGGTGAACTTCATCGACGACGGAGACTACGCCAATCCGTTTAACGCGGCGCTTGACTGGTCCAGACGCAACGTGATTCAACGAGCCTTGGCAAAGCTCACGCCTCGAGAAGCCAAGATTCTAAAAATGCATTTTGGATTGGAAGCCGGCTCGATTCCGCGGACGCTCGAGGAGATCGGTCAAGACCTTTCAGTCACCCGAGAGCGCGTTCGCCAAATTGAAGCCGCCGCTCTCGCGAAGCTCCGCGAAAATGAGATGAGCAGCACACTACGAGAGTTCCTTATCTTCGCTTGAGTGGCCGGCTTCGTCGCGGTCATCACTTCTGCGATTCACCCTTCCAGGACGGCCTGTGCAATTGCGAAGTTACCTGAGTGTGTAAGAGAGATGTGACTCTTTGCCGCGCCGATTTCACGCATGCGCTCGAGAGCTCGGCCATGCAGCTCAACAATCGGACGGCCGTTGCTTAAGCCAACAATTTCTACGTCCCGCCATCCGATTCCATCTGTCCAACCGGTTCCAAGCGCCTTCATCATCGCTTCTTTCGCCGCGAAGCGCGCCGCATAACTAGCGAATCTCGAGGCGCGCTTCTCGCAATAGTCGATCTCTCGTTCGGTGAACACACGTTCGCGAAACCGGTCTCCTCGACGCGTGAACACTTCCGCGATTCGATCGACTTCAACCAGGTCGATGCCTATTGCGACAATCATGCCTCTAGACCAACACCTCCTGAAGGTCCTCAGCCAGAATGGTCTCGGGAAAGATCGCCCGCGCCTCGTCGAGCAACGGCGAAGCGTCAGGATAGCGAGAACTAAAATGCGTGAGAAGCAATCGTCGCGCGCCAGCCTCGCGAGCCGTATGTGCCGCTTGCGCGGCCGTTGAATGACCATACTCGCGCGCTTCGGCCGAGAACTCCTCCGTGTAAGTAGCTTCGTGAATCAATAGATCAACTTCTCTCGACAGCTCTACGGATTGAAGGCACGGGCGCGTGTCAAGACAGTAGGCGATCGATTTTCCCGGGCGTATCGGACCAAGCACTTGAGCTGATGTTATTACGCTGCCATCTTTGAGTTCAACATTATTGCCAGCCTGCAGCCGTCCCCACAATTCACCCTCCGGAACATTCAGCTCGCGCGCACGCTGGACGTTGAAACGTCCCGGCCGCGGTTTTTCTTCGAGCCGATATCCCAAAGCAAACAGCCGATGATCGAGACCGCAAGCGACAATCTTGTAATCTTTCGTTTCGAAGACAACGCTTGGGTTCGCCACCGAGCTGAATTCCTTCAACTCAATCGGGTAATTCACGAACATTATCTTCAAACGGGCGAGCACATCCAGGTACTCGCGAATTCCCTGCGGACCGATTAACGTCAGGTCATTTGTTCGCCGATCAAGCCCCATACTCGAGAGCAGTCCAGGCAAACCGTTGAAGTGATCACCGTGAAGATGAGTGATCAAGATCGTGGACAGGCGATTTGGAGCGAGCCCGGCTCTGGCAATCTGGTGCTGCGTTCCTTCCCCGCAATCGAACAGCAGCCATTCAGCTTCGCGTGCAATGGCAAGTGCGCTGACGTTTCGCTTCAGCGTAGGCTTGCCGGAGTTGGTGCCGAGGGGGATGACTCGCATGGCCGTTACAATAGCACATCGACTCGCGATGCCGGAGTCATCAATCAGCAATAAAACCAGGTAGCAGAGTTACGCCGAATGAGTGCTAGTACGTGACTGGCATTTCTTGTAGACTGATGTCGGGCGCAAAGCCTTGAACCTGCGAGAATCGGAAATGGTTACCACGATAACCGAACCCGAGCATGTCTCAACCGATAACCTCGATTTGATGCTCGCTGTTCTGCCTCAACCCATCCGCGAGGCGCTCGGGCGAGCGGGCAACATGGAAGCGCTGATCGAGGTTGTACTCGATCTTGGCCGACAGCCTGAAGCTCGCTACACTTCGAACGCGCTTTACCTCAACGATTCGCTGGTCACACACGATGACTTGCAATACGTCGCAAGCCGAGTCGGTCAATTCACCCGCGATAATCGAGCCGGCATCGAACGCACGCTTCATCGAATCTCGGCGATGCGCAACCGGCTCGGCGAAATCGTAGGGCTTACCTGTCGAGTCGGCCGCGCGATCTACGGAACAGTCGACATCATCCGCGACATCGTCGAATCCGGCAGAAGCATTCTGCTGATGGGTAAACCAGGCGTTGGCAAGACCACGCTCCTGCGCGAAGCGGCGCGCGTGCTTGCAGACGATCTCGAGAAGCGTGTCATAGTTGTCGACACCTCCAACGAAATAGCAGGCGATGGAGATGTACCGCATCGCGGCATCGGCCGCGCTCGACGCATGCAAGTGCCTGAACCCGAGTTTCAACACGCGGTCATGATCGAAGCAGTCGAGAACCATATGCCGGAGGTTATCGTCATCGACGAGATCGGCACTTCGCAGGAAACATTGGCGGCGCGCACGATCGCCGAGCGCGGTGTTCAACTCATCGCCACCGTGCACGGCAACACACTCGAGAACTTGATGATCAATCCGACTCTGTCGGATCTCGTTGGAGGCATACAGCCGGTTACGCTTTCGGACGAAGAAGCGAGACGGCGCGGTACTCAAAAGACCGTGCTCGAAAGAAAGGCGCCGCCAACTTTTGATGTTCTCATCGAAATTCAGGACAAAGATCGCCTCGCGATTCATCGCGACGTCGCTGAAGCGGTGGACGCGATGCTGAGAGGCTTCCTGACCAGCACCGAGATACGTGAACGGCGCCCGAGCGGCGAAGTCACAATCACTGAACCGCCCATCGCGGACCGAGCAGCTCTCACGTCCGAGAAAAGCGGACCGGGACAACGTTTGCGTGAGCCAGACACGAGAGTCAAGAAAGGCAAAACTCTTCGCATCTATCCTTACGCACTTAGTCGCGAGCGATTAGAGCGCGCAATCTCTGAACTTGGCGTGCCGGTCGCGCTGACAAATGACTTGAGAGACGCCGATGTCCTGCTGACGTTGAAGTCTCACGCGAAACGGCAGTCACAGAAGCTACGTGAAGCGCGCGGACACAATGTTGAAGTCTACGCACTGCGGAGTAACACGCTCACGCAAATGGAGAACTTCCTGCGCGAAACGTTCGGCGCCGCCATGCGAGCAGGCAATGAAGACGCTGCGATGCAGGAAGCCGAAGACGCGGTAATCGAGGCTGTTGAGCGCCGGCGGCCTGTCGAGTTATCCCCTCAGCCCCGGCACATTCGCCGAATGCAGCACCTCTACATCGAGCGCAGCGGCTTGCTCTCAGAAAGCAAAGGGCAGGACCCAACTCGCCGCATAGTAATCTACCCGCATTGATTCCGTTCTTTTTTGTAGCTTTTCTTTGAGCGGTAGTGCTAATCTTTTTGCTACCGCGTAGGGTCCCGTTAGGTCAAGCAGGAGGAATATCACAATGAAGTCAAGAGCTATTGCGCTCGGCTTGTGTTTTATCATCGCACAGTCCGCTACAGCCTCGCTGGCTAGAGTTGAATTCTCAGCGAATGATTCTGGTTCAAGTACGGCGTCGCCAGGCGACGACAAGAACTCAAAAGCCAATTCTGATCCGATTTATACGAAGCTTCGCACGATCGGCCTCAGTGGCGAGTACTCGCCGGTCGAGAACTTCACTCTCAAACGCGATGTTGCAACGATAACTTTTACCGAAGGGCAATTATATTTTCTTACTCCGGTTGAAGGAGTGGTTACCGGCGCAGTCTTTATTGGGCAAGGTGAGTTTCAGATGACGCCGGTCTTGCCCATCGAACAACGACACCTCAGCATATTGACCGGCGCCGGCTCGATCACTGAGAGATTCACCAAGATGGTCGTTCGTTTTACGGACTCGACTTACGAAGAGATCAAAAAGACAAACGGGATAAAGTCAGGGCCGCCCAACTCCAGCGCTCGAGCGATACTCGATGACAACGAAAAAATGCTGCGCAAGGGCAGGACCTACATGAGGCCAAACGTCGGGCTCGTTTTCCTCAGATACAATCTTGACGAGCGCATAATGATCGACGTCACATCGGCAAATCAGCGCGGACTGTTTTCAGCTTTCTTCGACGGCAAGCACTACGGCGACATGATGTACGCCAACGATCCGCTGGGCGCGCCCTTCGTCACACCCGAAGAGGTTGTTCTTGTGTGCTTCGCCGATGACGCTCTCGGAATCTGGACTTCCGAGCATATGCGAGATCACTACCGTAACCCCGCAGTGTTTGATGAGAATCATCAATTGATTCACGTCGATCATCAAAACATTGAAGCGAAAGCCAGGGGCAAGCGGCTTGAAGCTGTCGTCCAAACCAAATTCAAATCAATGTCTGACGGAGTGCGAGTCGTGCCTTTCGATTTGTTCGCGCGTCTTCGAGTTAAACAAGTGACCGACGAGAAAGGCCGAGACCTCAGCTTCATTCAGGAGAACAGAGACGAAGACGCCGACTTCGCCGTGATTCTCGACGAGCCTCTCAAGAAGGGGCAGGAATACACTCTGAACTTCAACTACAGCGGTGATGATGCGGTCTCCGATAGCGGCGGCGGAAACTACACGCTTGACGCTCGCAGCAATTGGTATCCGAACACGTATTTCGGCGATCGAGCTACTTACGAGATAACTCTCAAAGTTCCGAAAGGGCTCACGGCGGTCGCAACCGGTCAGCCGATGGGCGAGAGCGAGGAAGGCGACTACACGGTCACTCGATGGAAGAGCGATGTGCCGCTTGCAGTGGCGGGCTTCAACTACGGGAAGTTCAAGAAGACCGCGACACAGGACGAGAAGCTGAAGTACGCGGTCGAGGCTTACGCGAACAGGGATATACCCGACTATCTGCGTGGGCTTCAACAGATGATCGAGAAGGCCGAGAGCGAAGGAGTGGAAACAGATACAACGCTCGGGTCGATCAGCACCGTCAGCCTTATGGATAAGGCGAAGGCTGAAGCGCAAGTCGCGATCGGTCTTTATTCGGAACTGTTCGGCACGCTGCCTTATGGTCGAATCGCTATGACTCAGCAGCCCTACTTCAACTTTGGCCAAGCCTGGCCGATGCTTGTATACCTGCCGGTGATGGCCTATTTGGACAGCACGCAACGTCATCAACTGGGATTGGATCGCGCTTCCAACTTTGTCAGGTTCGTAGCCGCTCACGAGGTGGCTCATCAATGGTGGGGTCACGTGATTGGCTGGAAATCCTATCGCGATCAGTGGATGAGCGAAGGCTTCGCTGAGTTCTCAGCGTCGATGTTCGCGCAGATGATTTACAAGAACGATAAGTTCATCGAATTCTGGAAGGAGCAGCGGGAGCTTATAACCAACAAGAACCAGCTCGGCAAGCGGCCGTCGGATGTCGGCGGAGTTTACATGGGATATCGGCTCGATACTCCGAAGACCGGCAGCGTGACGCGAGCGATGATCTATCCAAAGGGAGCTTTCATACTTCATATGCTGAGGATGATGATGTGGGAGCCGAAGACTGGCGACAGCCGCTTCTCGGCGATGATGAAAGACTTCGTCCAAACCCATTACAATCAAAACGTCTCGACCCAGGACTTCTGGCGCATCGTCGAAAAGCATATGACCAAGGAAATGGATTTGGATGGCAACGGTAGAATGAACTGGTTCTTCAACGAATGGGTCTACGGCACACAGATTCCAAATTACAAGTTTGACTATCGCTTCGAGAACGCGGATGGCGGCAAGGTCAAGCTCATAGGCAAGATCACTCAGAGCAACGTTGAAGATTCGTTCAAAATGCGAGTGCCGATTTACCTCGACTACGATGGCAAGTTTCGAAGATTGGCAGCCGTCAGCGTCTACGGCAACAGCACTACTGACGAATTCACGGTGATCCTCGACAAGAAGCCAAAGAGGGCGATGTTGTGTGGGTTCGAAGATGTGTTGTGCACGATGAGCGATCGATGAGAGAGTTGGCTGCAGGTCTCACTTGATCGGGTTGAACGCGTCCCAGTCGTAGGTTATGCCGAGTGCAAGGCCCGTTTTCGGAGCTCGCTTCGAAACACCAAACACTCCAGCCGCGTACCATCGAACACCGAGCGCTCGAATCTGCGCGCCGAGTCTCGCTTCCGAAAAATCTTCGGTGCCCAGCGGTGTGCGATTGCGCGTCGAGTGAAACCCGTTCACCTCGCCCACCAGGTTCACTCGCTCCGAAGCCTGATAGGTTCCGGCCAACCCGTACAACAACACGTCGTTCTGCGAAGTGGCCTCAAGAGGCGCAGTCAATATCGCAAGTCCGAGATTGCCGAAAACGTTTAGCTTATCGCCGAGGTGCTTGCCGGCTGTGACCATCCCGTAGAAGTTGGTCGTGTTTAAGCCTATGCCGCGAGCCTGATTCGAGTTTGGAAGTTCAACGCCGAAGCGAAATCCAAGCGCGGGAGCCACGCGAGTTTCGTTTCGAAGCTTGATCTTCATCCACAACCTGGCATCCCCGACATCGCTGGTGCTCGAGTCGGTTGGAGCCACTCTGAGTGGTATCGCTGCCGGAACACGGCTCTTGATTGAAAGGAAGTTCTGAAGGGTCCACTCGATTTGAAATTCGACGTTTGACGCAAGTCCGAAACTTAACTTCGTATCGCCGAGCCTCGTGACATCCCCGCGCAGTCCGGAAAGAAAAAACCGTTGGTCCTGAAGGAACTCAAAGCCCGTTTCGATTCTGATGACTCCCGGCTTGATGATGTCGACGTCTTCAGTGACGAGCGGCCGCTGTTGCGCAACCCCGACCCCCGCGCATAACGCAATGGCTGTCGAGACAAAGAAGATTTTAAGCAAGACTCGCGTCATTCTGTCATTGTTTGAGGGACAAACAGCATTGGTCATTCATATCCCTTGCGCGCGGATTGTATGGCCCGAAGCGCCGCTTGTCAATTTTTTGAAAAGTCATTCGCTTTGTTTGCGTTCAGCGGATCCCTTCAATCCGTCGCGCGCTCCCTTGTTCGCAGTTTCGGCCTGTTCGATCGCATCGCGCAATGCAACCAGCTCTTCATCAGTTTTCATCTCGCGTTCGAGAGCTCGCAACGCCTGCAAGTGTCGGTCTGTAGCGTCTCGCAGAATCGTTAAGGCTTTCGGAAGAAGAGAGCTTTTCGGATTGCGCTCGTAAGCGTCTTCGAGTTTTGACATGCACTCGGAGATCGCGCGCGCGTAGTGCCGGAGCAGTTCGGTTCGACTTACGTTTGGCACTGCGCCCCAGTCGTGCTCTTCGTCCTCGCTTTTCTTTTTGTCCTTCTTCTCACCAGTAGAAGGCGCGGCAGGCTGCCCCGTAATAGCTCGTATTCGGCGATCCGCAATTCTCACGAACACCTTGGCGCGTTGATCCGCCGCTTGAGCTTCGCGCACTTGATTGTCTTCTTCTTCCGTCAGATAGTCGCCTGGCATCTGCGACGAGCGACTCGCGAGCAACGCTTGACCAAGCCGCACGCAGCGATCACTACGAAGTGACGCAAAGCTTATTCGCTCTTGAATCATCTGCTTTCGTAATGAAAGTGGCGGCTCCGGTCTTGAGTCTTTCTCGGGAGACTTGGTGGGCGGGTGCTCGTCAGGTTTCTTCTCCTCTTCAGGATCTTTGAGTATCTCGCCCGAAGCAAAGGCCTGGTTCAGAGCCTGCACCCGGAGCTGTCGCGCATGCTTGAGCGCAGCATCGGCGAACGCTTCACGCTCGCTTGGAAAGAGCCGGTCAATCGACTCGAGCGTTTTGATCTGACGAAACAAAGCCTGCTCGACCTTCTTTGAAATTGTTCGCTTCCCTTCCGTGAGCGCCAATGTATCTTTTGTCGCTTCGGCAACAGCCTTGTTGTAGACGTCCAGCTCGCGTTCGGACGTGTTGTTGTCGTTGACCTTGATCGAGTCGAAGGCTGATTGCAGATGCGTGTCGGAAATTTTCAAGTATGCTTCGATGATTTTCTTAGGTCCATGAGCTTCCGCGAGCACAACTCTATCGCCGTCAGATAGAAGTTGAGCGATTGGTCTCGGATCCACCGGCAGCGGCGGTTCGGGAAGCTGCAGTCCCTGCGCCCGAACGCTCACGGCATTCCAGGCAAGCACACAGATCGTTATCGCGACGACGCGGGAAAGCACGACGCGAAAACTCGGGCTTGAAACGCAGTTGTGCCGATTCATTTCTCTTTCGTTTTGACTGGCCCTTTGCACTTGTGTTCTTTGATCAGCCTTTGCAACTGAGTCGATCTCATATTGGCTTCTTCGACTTCGTTCTTGTTCGCGGCAGGATCTGCTCTGCGCACGTATTCCTGGTAGCTGCGATAAGCTTGCAGGCAATCACCGAGATGATCCAGCGATATAGCCAGGAAGAAGTAGCTCGCCGAGGCCTCAGGCCGCGCGTGTATCACCCATATGAATTCATTAGCGGCTTCGGGATAACGCTTAAGCTTGAACAGAGCCGTTGCCAGACTGACGTGGGCTGAATAATTGTCGGACTCACGCGCGATCGCTTCAGCGAGCACGGTCACCGCAGCTTCATACTGCATTGACCGAAGAAGCGAAGCTCCTAACTGAGCACGCACGTTGTTGTCTTTCGGATTTGCATCGAGAGACCTCTTGTAGTAGACCACAGCGGTCGCGGGGTTGGTCTTGAAATAGAAGTCGCCGGCACTCGCCAGGAGCTTAGCGTCGCCGGGTTTTGCGGCGACCACCCTGGCGATTTCTTTCTCGGCGTCTTCCGTCTGACCGTTCTCGCTCATCAATGAAGCCATCTCGAGTCGAAGGGCCAGATCGTCGGGCCTCTCTAAAATCAATCTTCGATAGAGCTGAATCGCCGCTTGAACCTGACCCGCTCGCCGGTGCAACTCGGCAAGTCTTATCGCAGCCTCGCGCGAAGGCTGATATCGATAAGCGATCGAGTACTCTTCGATCGCCTTCGCGATCTCGCCGCGAGCCTCGTACAAACGCCCGCGGCCCTCGTGAGCCGTTGCATTGTTGGGCTCCAACTCGATCGCGTGATTGTAATCGGAAAAAGCCTCTGAAGACTTGCCAAGCCGTTCTTCCGCCACTCCGAGAAGCGCATACGCGAGCGGCACCTCCTCGTGCTGTTCGATGGCAATGTGCAAATGCTCGATTGCAAGTTCAGGTGTTCCGGATTTGAGAAGGGCGCTGGCGTACAATATCCGCACGCCGGTCAACTTCGCATCGGACTCAATCGCCCGAGCCAGCTCCCGTTTTGCGTCTTCGGTTTGTCCTCGATCGAGCCACATCTGTCCAAGCGCGCGATGCGCTCGCGCGAAATCAGGCGCGATCTGTGTGACCTTTTTCAGATCCGCTTCAGCCTCTCGTTCGCGCCCGAGCCCGAGCAGCGCGATGGCGCGTTGATAATAAGCCTGGAACAGAGTCGGGTCCGAAGCGATCGCCGCCGTGTAGAGCTTCAACGCGGAATTGAGATCGCCTCGTTGCTGAGCATTCTGTGCCTCATCGAACGCCGCCGCAGCGCTGCGTTTGTTGTCGGTTATCGTAGCGCGATTCGACTGCGAAGCAGCGGTCCGTGCAAGTGGGAATAGAAGGATAAGAACGAAGACTGAAGCGAAGAAACGCATTGCGCTTACAACCTCGGAGTCGATCTTAGCATTTGCATTATTGACCTTCAATGCAACCGCCTCCGCTTTCGATCCATTTCATCGCATCATGAAGCCTGATCGTTAGCGCTGGAACTATCTTCTTCCAATCTTCAACTATTCCGATGTCCGCTGTTTGGAAAATTTCTGCGTTGGGGTCGCTGTTGATCGCGACGATAGTGCGCGCTTGCTGGATCCCAATCGTGTGATTGAGCGCGCCTCGCACACCGATTCCAACATAGAGCCGCGGCGCAACGACTTTTCCGGTGAGTCCAATCTGTTGATGCCGCGGCAGCCAACCCTGATCGACCACACGACGCGTCGCACCGATCTGTGCTCCCAACGCGAGTGCGAGAGCTTCGATCGCCGGCAGACCTTCCGGTCCGCCGATTCCGGTGCCGACACAAATCACTCTCTCAGCCTCATCCAGCTCGGCAACTGCTAGCGATACTTCTCTGCGAACCGCGACAATTCGAGATCGCGAATCTTCGATGAGCGGGTCGGTCAGCTCAATTACTTCACCAACCCGCGACTTATTGGGAGCGACCGAGCGAAGCATACCGGGTTTCACCGAAGCGATCTGGGGAACCGTTCGCGAGCGGATCAGCGCGACGATGTTTCCGCCAAACGCTGGCTTATGTTGAACAAGCTGACCTCGATCGTCTATTTCCAGATCAATGCAATCGGCAGTCAGCCCCACCTGGAGTCTTGCCGCAACTCTGGGCGCAAGATCGCGACCGTTCGCTGTTGAAGGAATCAACACGACAAGAGGCGTGTAGCGACGCAGTGCATTCGCCAACACAGCCGTATGCGTCAAAGTTTCGTATCGAGAAAGCGTCTCGTGTTCGGTTGCGTATACTTTGTCAGCTCCGTGCGCGATGAGAGCCGTCGCGTGAGCACTTGCGTTTGAACCGACAATAAATGCTGCAAGGCGCGCATCGAGCCTGGCCGCCAACTCGATTCCCTTGCCGAGCAATTCGAAGCTCACACGACGAAGCTCACGGTCCATCAACTCGGCGACCGCCCATACTTCGCGCTCACTTGAGGCATCGAGCTTTGAGTCTGGAGCTGTTGCTGCTGAGTGTGGCTCTGCCTTTCTTTTAAGCGCGTCGCGAGCTTTGAGAATTTCGACTAGCCTCGCCGCTTTTTCGTTCGCATCGGCGCCTTCGACCATTTCGATTTGTCGCGATCGAGCAAGCGAACGAATCTCAGAGACCGAAGTCGGCGAACCTGCAGATCCAAAAATGCTCGCATCCTCGCACAAGTCCATCGCGCTTACGTCAGCAATCGGCTTTGTTCGACCCGCTTCGAGTTGCGGCTCTTTTATTTTGATTGGGCGAATCAATCGTTCGGCGGCGGTCAATAAAACCGGCAACGTGCATTCAATTGTTTCGAAGCCGTCGTCCGTCTCGCGCTCGACAATCAGCCGTTGTCGATCAGCGCTCACGTCGAGTCGCGTCGCGCCGGTGACCTGCGGGATATCAAGCATCTCCGCAAGCTCAGGACCGACCTGCCCGGTTTCCGCATCGACGCTATACTTGCCGCAGAGAATAATATCGTAGTGTTCCCTACTAAGAGTCATCGCCAACGCCCGCGCTGTTGCGAGCGTGTCAGAACCTGCAAACGCCCTGTCGGCCAAATGTATTGCCCGGTCTGCGCCTGCGCCCAGGCATTCGACGAGCGCTTCACGAGCTTGAGCGGGGCCCATCGTCACCACTATTACCTCGCCGCCGTTTGCATCTCGCAAGCGAATTGCTTCGGCGAGCGCCCGTCGATCAAAGGGATTCACGACGTTGGGCACGCCTTCCCTGACTATCGTTTTCGTATCAGGATTGAACTTGATCTCGGCGACTTCAGGAACTTGCTTTATGCAGACCGCGATTTTCATTGAGGGACAACTCTAAGAACGTGAATCGTGAATCGTAAATCGTGAATCGTAAATCGTGAATCGTGAAACGTAAATCGTGAATTGTGAATCGAAGTGATTGATTCAAGTGTTCGGTCACGGATCACGTGTCACTCATCACGATTCACGTATCACGTTTTCACTTTTCACTTTTTTTCTTTTTCTCTCGCTTTCCAGGTTGCGGCGGCGGAACGACTCCGGGTTTCAAGAATTCTGCGATAGGCATTCCTTCGGCGTTCGAAAAGCTCAATCCAAGAACGGCCGCGGCGGTTGGTCCTATGTCGAGCATTCTAGCGAGCGGCATCTTCGCGCCGACTCGCGCTGTTGCTCCCCACACTATGAGTGATGATCGCATTTCCGCTCGCGAAGGAAGCTGACCATGAGTTCCGCGGTAGTCTTTGGCATCGTGAGCGTCGGGCCCGGTCAACTCTTCGCCGAACGAGAAGCCAGGTGCGGCATCCAGCATGAGAAACGCGGTAGGAATCGATCCGAGTTTTTTCAAATCGGCCTGAGTCAATACGCGATTGATTGGACCCTTTGTTGCAGCCTTCTTGGTGAAGATCGCCGTAACCTTGTCCGCAGTCTCTTTGTCATTTGGGTCTCGTAGAACGATCGCGCACGAGCCGCCCGCCGGCCACGCCGCCGCCTTCCAATCCGTCGGCTTCCCATCAGCGCCGAGTGTAATGAGCTTCTCTTTGACAAGCACGACACCAGGTTCGTATTTGGTAGTCACCGGTGCGAAACCGTGATCTGAAACCAGAAAGAAAGTGGTTTGCTCGAAGATGCCAGCCTTGCGAGCCGCTTCGATTATGCGTCCGATGTAGCCATCCATTCGTTCCGCCGTCTGGAGTGCGGCCGGAGTTCGTGGTCCGTTTTTATGATGCGCATCGTCGAGCGCGACCAGATGAATCAACATCAGATTCGGCTTGTAGCTCTGAATCACGAATTCGCTGATCGCAGTCCGACGACCGTCAGTGCTGTTGTCGCCTCCCGATCCGTTCGCAAGCGCCTTTGCAAGCAAACCTGGAGTAGCGTATTGAGCTGTGCGCTTGCCCGTCGGTGGATTCTCTTTCGGATCAAAAATCTCGGGCACGTTGTAGTCTATATCGGCGCCGACCGTCACAGGCCAGCCGACGCTTCCGGTTACCAGGTCGGCTTTCTTCGCCAGGCTCCAAAGCGTTTCAGTCTTGAGATCGTTCGAGAACCAATACCACTCTTTTGTTTGAGGCGCGGTCGGCGCTTCGAAGATTCGGTTCTGCACAATGCCGTGCACGGCGGGACGAACTCCGGTGATCAACGTCGTATGAGCCGGGTAAGTTACCGTTGGATAGATTCCCTCGACGCCGTCCGCATAAGCGCCTTCCAGCTTCATCTTGACGAGGTTCGGCACGTGAAGACCGAGTTGCGCAGGTTCGAGATAATAGTCAGGCACGAGTCCATCGATCGAAATCATTATGACGTGAGCGTCGCGCCGTGGCTGAATCGGCTGCGCAGCCCGCTCCTGCCCGTTTTGTAGCGCGCCCAGCGACGGAAGCGTCGCGAGTAGAAGGCAAATGAACGCGATAGTTAGTCTGCACACATGTCGTCGATCAAGCATCGGTTGTTCCACCTTATCGGGTGTTCTAAAACTCGCAGCCGCCAAGCTAATGCGTTGAGCTGAATCCCGTCAACCTGAAGATCACTCGGATTCTGAGAGCATCAATCAACTTCAACGCTCAATCCGTCTCGTCCGATTATCACCTCGCCGTCGTAGCCTCGCTGCAACTCATCCTTCAACTCTCTCTCATCTACTTCGAAATAAAAATGAGTAACGATCAATCGAGCTACGTTCGCTCGAGAGGCAAGCCGCGAGACTTCATCGACCGACAAGTGCGCCACCGTCTCGCGCGGCTCGCGGAAGGAACATTCGGAAATCAGGATGTCCGCTCCGCGAAAGAAACGCGCCAGGCGATCGTCGTACGCAGTGTCACCAGTGTAGCAGAGTGAACGGCCTCCGCTTTCGATCCGAACCGCGAGACTCTCTCGCGTGTGAGGAGTCTTCACGGCCGCGAGCGTTGAACCGGGCGCAAGCTCCAGCCTCTCGCCCGGTGCAATCACTTGAAAGCCGGTCGGAAATTTCGTTGCGAATAGTGATGCACCGTAAGCGAGTTTTAGTCCTTCGATCAGTCGATCCACTCCGTCCGGGCCCAGGATTGTGAACGGATCATCCCGCTTCGACTTCATACCGTTGCGAAACGCAAACATCAGCGAAGCGAGCTCGCCGGCGTGGTCTACATGAAAGTGGCTCAAGAACAAATGTGTGATTCGCTCCCACGGAAGACAATATCGCACAAGCGCGTGAAGAGTTCCGGCTCCGCAGTCCAACATAATATTGGCGTCCGCAAGCTCAACGAAATAGCCTGCCGAATTTCTTGACGCGTTCGGAACCAGCGTGCCCGAACCTAGTATCGTGAGCTTCATTGGTATTTGTATCGAAGTGAGTGAGGATTTTAGCACGCCGCAGTTCGATCACGCACAGCGCGGCTCTTCTCGCACAAGAGACTTTCATTGACACATCAACTGCTGCTCCTCTAGCATCGGTCGAGTCTCAAACGTCACCAGACAGTTGCCAGGGAGCTAATGGCGGTAACACAGAGCGGAAAGACCACAACGCCAGGTGCTCCTGCGCGAGCCGGCGTGGTGATGGCAATTCTTTTCCTGATTTTTTTCCTCGGCAACAGTGACAATCAAATGATCTCGCCTCTTCTCCCGCTGATAGCGGGAGAGTTCAAGCTTGACGTCGGACAAGTCGGAGGGATGATGATTCCGGCGTACGCGCTGGCTGCCGCGACGGCCGCTCTGCTCATCGGCCCGATCTCAGATAAATTCGGCCGGCGAAGATTTCTGCTGGCGGCTTCCATTTTGTTTGGAGTTTCAGTTCTTTCGGTGTTTTTCATTCGCGATGTGCGGATGCTGGCTTCGATCAGAATTCTTACCGGACTTGCCTCAGGCACTTTCTCGACCTGCTCGATTGCATACGTCGCCAGCTACTTTCCCTACAGCCGGCGCGGAGTCGCCATGAGCGTAGTGCAAGCCGGTTACTTTGCCGCGCTTGTGGTGGGCGTTCCCGTCGCCTCGGTGCTCGCGCAATCTCGAGGCTGGCGCTCGAGCTTCGCCTTCTTCGGCGCGCTTGCGCTGATTGCCCTCCTCCTTGTTTTTTTCCTGCTGCCCGAAGACAAGCACTCGTTGAAAGAGCATCTGTCGGAAAGAGTCGCTCGCAGGTTCGACAACATTCGAGTCGTGTTCGGAACGCGCGAAAGAATTGCGGCCATCGCCGCGGCGTTTCTGGTCTCGGCGGGCTTCGTAGGCTTCTTCTCTTATCTCGGTTCGTGGCTGCAAAACAGTCTCGGATTGAAAACAAGAGACGTGGGATTGTTTTTTATCATCGTGGGTGTCGCTTCACTAATCGGAGCTTTTGCAGCCGGCCCGCTTGCCGATCGATTCGGTAAACGGCTTTTGTCGATCCTCAGTACTGTGCTGCTTGCGATGATGCTCTTCATTATTCCGCGAGTCGGATGGGGACCGGTACTGTTCGGGAGCTTTCTCGCTGCAAGCCTTGCGTTTGCGTTTCGGCAAGGGCCTCTGCAAGCACTTGCGACTCGACTCGTGCCGCCGCGAGTGCAGGGCGCTTTCGTTGCGGTGCGCAACACCGGCTCGCAAATCGGCATTGCCGCTTCTGCAGCTATCAGCGGCTTGCTCTATAGAGCTTTTGGCTACGGCGCGGTTGGTCTGTTTAGCGCAATCACAACTCTCGGCGCGGCTGTCTGCATACTGATGATGAAGGAACCCGTCCCCGACAGATCAGACCATAAGCAACAACCGCACGACGCTTAACGAAAGAGGAACCCTGTGACAAAACACCAAACCGAACCGCCAATAGAAAACGCACATAAGAAGCCTCCGCGATGGCGTCGTATCTTGAAGCGCGTGGTCATAAGCTTGATCGTCCTCGCAGTTGTTTTAGTCTACGGCGTATTTCCGTGGGGCCTTGCGAGGCTGGTCACCAGCGCTGGAACTCGCCCGATGGATCGAAAGCTCACCCAGACTCCCGCGGACTTCGGCGCGCAATTCAAAGATGTCGAATTCAAGACTGCAGATGGCGTGAGCATAAGCGGATGGCTCGTCGCGAGCGGCGACAAACATACTACGATTGTCTACTCTCACGGGCTCTTCAGATCGCGACGGGAATTGCTCGAACGAGCGATGGACTTGTGGAAACTGGGCTACGGCGCTTTGCTCTACGACTCGCGCAATCACGGCGCAAGTGGATCCGCGCGCGTGACGCTGGGTTACAACGAGCGGCTTGATTCGGAAGCTGCTGTGCGTTTCTTACGCGATGAAGTTCATTCAACCGATCGCATTGTCTTGTTCGGTATCTCGATGGGCGCGAGCGCCGCGTTGATGTCTGCAGCCGAGACTGCTGACGTATCTGCGGTTATCTCAGACAGCTCGTATCTCAACTTCAGAGACACTGTGGATCATCACGTAAGGATGTTCTTGCATCTTCCGGCATTCCCTTTCAGCAATGAATTGAGATTCTTTATTGAGCAGCGCGGCAACTTCGATAGCTCGCAAGTCGATGCGGTGGATGCAGTGAAGCGAATTGGCGATAGACCTATTCTGTTTATTGCAGCCGCTCACGACCGCCGGATGCCTCCCGAGATTGCGCAGCGACTTTATGAGGCGAGTGCAAGCAAGAAGAGTGATTTGTTGATTGTGGATGGGCCGGGCTCAGAAACTCACGGTCACGCTTATCAGGCGAATCCGAAGCTCTACATCGACAGCGTCGCCCGTTTCCTTCAGTCTGCGCAGTAGGACTCCGCCGCAACGCGGCCCGACAGTTCAGGCTTCTGCATTCTTGAACAATGGAGAGTGTCGACGGGGCTACCATTTAACGCATCGGTGTCTTATCCGGCGATCGCGTTATAGAAGCCGTTATTGCCTTCACCAGCGGCTTTCCGTAAGATCTACACTCACGAGCCGAGCCTCAACAGTGACCAGCCTTTACCAGGAGCAGAGCACGAAACGACGTGGCGGAAACAAAGAGCAGAACCGTACTTGACCACGTTGTGATCGTCTTGCCTACATACAACGAAAGGGAGAACATCGGTCCGTTACTGGATGCCGTTTTGAGGCAGCAGGCCCGCATCGACGAAGCCACTCTTTCGGTACTGGTGGTCGACGACTCGTCACCTGATGGCACCGCAGATGTTGTACAAGCGTTCTCCGCGCGGAATCCAAACGTTCATTTGCTCGGCAAGTCTAAGAAGCGCGGGTTGGGGACGGCTTACAAACGGGGTTTTGCACACGCCATCAATTACCTCAAGGCCGACGTGATCTTCGAGATGGACGCCGACTTTTCCCACGATCCTAACGACATCCCGCGTCTATTGACGAGGCTCCGCGATCACAGTGATTTTGTGATCGGCTCGAGATATGTTCCGGGCGGCTCGATCCCCAAAGACTGGGCATTCTGGAGGAAGGCGAACAGCAAGTGGGGCAATGTCTTTGCCAGGTATGTAGCCGGACTCCCTCAGGTCAAGGACTGCACCAGCGGATATCGCGCCATTAGAGTCAGTAAGCTTCAAGAGATCGATCTCGACGGACTCGCCGTAAGCGGATATGCGTTCCAAATGAGTCTGCTTCATGAGGCGGTAGAAGCAGGAATGCGAGTCTCAGAAGTCCCAATCAAGTTTACCGATAGAATCAACGCCAAATCTAAGCTGGGCATTGGCGACATCGTGGAATTCATTCTTGCTGCCTTTCGCATCAGACTGTCGCTTGTATTCCACAAGCGACAACACTGAGCATCTACATTTAGGGAATAGCGATGCCACGAAGTCACAGACGGTCCGCCAAGACCAGGGCAGCAACGCAAAAGCGGCGGAATAATTCTGTCGGCTCCCCACCTGTTCCGAGTTCGATGCGCCTCGACCTCGGAATTTCCGCGCTTGTAGGCGTGGTGGCCGGTATCGTTTACGGCTTGACCGCCGCCCGCGACCTGGTGCTCGGCGACACGCCCGAGTTGATGACTGCTGCAATCACCCTTGGAGTTCCACACCCACCAGGTTACCCGCTGTTCACAATGCTCGGACACCTTTTCAGCTTGCTGCCAACCGGGCCTCTGCCTTTTCGCGTGGACCTGATGGCGGTGGTCTGCGGTGCAGCTACTGTAGCGATCGTCTATCTGACAGCATTACGGCTCACTGGCAGCCGGACTGCGTCTGCATGTGCCGCGCTCGTGCTGGCGTTCACTCCTCTCTTTTGGTCCTGGTCATTGGTTGCGGAGGTTTTCTCGCTGAACAATCTCCTCGCCGCTCTGTTCGTCTACCTGCTCGTCGTGTGGCAAGAGCGGCCTGAGCGGATGGGCCCACTGCTTGGGGCCGCGTTTGTAAGCGGTCTCGCGCTCACGAATCAGCAGACGATTGTACTCTTAGGTCCGGCTGTGCTCTTTTTGCTAGGGCGCAGTCGCCGACAGCTAGTGGCTCGACCGCGCATGCTGGCAGCGGCTATAGGCGCAACGTTAGCCGGCCTCCTTCCATACGCCTACTTGCCGTTGGTCGCCGCGCGACATCCCAATTTGAATTGGGGAGACCCGTCCTCGCTCGAGAATTTCTTTGCGGTCATTACCCGCAAGCACTTTGGCTCTGGTCAGCTCATCAACGCTCCCCAGTTCCAGGGAGGCTCGCCGGTCGAGCGCATTGTCGCGCTTGGTGGGTCCTTGAGCGTGGCGGCTGGAGTCCTGTTGATACTTGGGGCGGTCCAAGCGTATCGACGGCAGCGCTGGTATTTCTGGTTCAGTTTGCTGGCTTTTGGGTTTGCCGGCCCCGTCTTCGTGGCTTACGCGAATATCAATCTCGCGGTACCGCTAACCAGGTTCGTTCTGGAGCGCTTCTTCCTGCTCTCACATGTAGCGCTCGCTCCGCTGATTGCGTTCGGAGTGTTGTTCGCCGGAGAGATTGTAACTTCTATCGCATCTGCCATACGCCCGCACGCGACCGCGTCGGTAGCCGCTGCGGCGCTACTTGTGGTGCTTCCTGGTGCAGTTGTGCACTACAAGGACCTCGACCAGAGCAAGGACCATGTAGTCCGGCGCTTCGCTGAAGATATTCTTGCGACGCTCGAACCGAACTCCATACTGATAGTCAACGGAGACGAAGTCATCATGCCACTGACCTATCTACAGGACGTCGAGGGCTATCGCCCGGACGTCGCCCTGGTGGTCATGCCATTTCTTCCGACCGACTGGTACGCGCCCCACCTCCAGAGGCGATACTCAAATCTAGTCGTTCCGTTCGCGCGATATGACGGACGCTCCGGCACATTGAAGGGGCTGGTGGATGCTAACCCGGGGCGTCCTGTAGCCGTTGTGGGAATCACCTCCGAGGACAGTCTTAAGGGAAGCTACTGGTTCTATCGGCGTGGACTGGTCGCACAAGTTGAACCGATCAGCAAAGACGTGAAACTTGATGAGCTGATTGCTGAAAACCAACGTCTGTTCGATCTGTATAAGCTGCCCTCACCTGAAGATATAAGGGCGAATAGCCTGGAGCCAGTCGTTCTCACTCACTATATGACCCCTGCGTTGGTCGTGGCTCAACAATGCGAGGAGCTGCACTACTATCGCGAGGCGCGAACCTGGTATGAACGAGCACTGACCTTCGACCCGTCTTTGCCGCAGCTTCGTGCGGCGCTTGACAGACTCCCGAGGGAATAAACAAGTCAGCGGTAGAATTCAGAAAGATCTGGCAGCGGTCCCAGGCGCCCGGCGAAGACCTGACGGCAACAGCAAGGAAGAACTCCTTGAGAGATCTTCCTTGCTTCTGACTCCAGACTACCGTCTTCCTCAGTTCCCGTTGATCCTCTTCCCCGGGTCGGGTTTTTCTCTCGGGATCGATTGAGGGGGTGGCGGTGAACATTGGCATGTATTGTTGCTCATGTTCCTATCCGTTATCTGTATCACCATGTGCCCATTTGTCTTGTTGATCACCGCATTCCCGGCGCCCAACCCGTTGTTGGCGCTGGTGTCGCCTCCGATGTGCACCTTGCGGTCTCCCTTTGAAGCTTCGATCCCGAACTGACAGCCTCGCACTGTCAACGTTCCTCGCCCGCTCGCGATCTGTACCCCTCCCGAGCAGAACACAAAGTCTCCAGTTGACGCATTCACGAACACCACGTTCCCCGGACTCGAATCGTCCTGCAGACAGAAGCTGAACACGTTCACTCCAAACGTGCACGTAGTCATGTTGGTGGAAGCATCAGTAGCCGTGCACGTCACTGTAGTCGTGCCAACCGGGAACTGTGATCCCGCGGGCGGACTGCACACCACCGTCGGCGTCCCGCAGTTGTCGGTTGCCGTCGGCGTCGTGAAGCTCACCGGCGCGGTTGTAGCGAACGGACACGAGGGCTGCGCCACCACCGTTATCGGTGACGGGCACCCGTTCGGGAACACCGGCGCCTGCGTGTCTTTCACCTGAACCGTGAAGCTGCAACTGGCATCCGGCGGCACCCCGTTGCTCGCCGTGCAGCTCACCGTCGTGGTGCCGACCGGGAAGACAGTTCCGGAAGCGGGCGAGCAGGTGACGGTCGGTGAAGGAGTACCGGTGGCAGTCACGGTGAAGGTCACCGTCGCCGAGCATTGACCTGATGCCGCATCCGCCATTACCGGACCCGTTGGGCAGGTTATCGTCGGCGGGATGCCGACAGTCAAGTCAGCAGATGCCATGTTTCCTGTTCCACCGTTTGTTGATGTGACGGCGCCCGTAGTGTTGTGCTTCACTCCCGAGCCGGTGCCCATCACCGTAACCGAGAACTGACACATTCCTCCCGCCGCAATGGAAGCTCCGTTCAGCATTATGACTCCCGTTGCATTCGTGGTCGTTAACGTCCCGCCGCATTGACTCGTGCTCGAATCTCCAACTATCACTCCCGAAGGCAGCGTGTCGGTGAAGCTCACCCCGGTCAACGCTACAGTTGAGTTTGGATTGGTGATCGTGAACATCAAACTCGAGTTCCCGTTGGGCACAATGGTGGATGGGTTGAAGGCCTTGCTGATCATCGGCGGCGCTACTACCGTGATCGACGCCATGGCTGTATTGCCCGTCCCGCTGTTTGAAGCGCTCACAGTACCGCTTGTGTTGTTCTTCACTCCGGCAGTCGCCCCGGTCACCGTCACCGTGATCGTGCAGTTGCCGCTCGACGCAAGGCTCCCGCCGCTGAAGCTGATCTGGTTTGGAGCCGTTGTCGTCAGCGTTCCACTGCACTGCGATGAGGTGCCGGTCGCAACCGTCAACCCAGCAGGCAGCGTGTCGGTGAACGCGACCCCGGTCAGCGACGTCGTCGTGTTCGGGTTCGTTACCGTGAAGCTCAACACGCTGGTTCCGCCAAGAGGTATCGTCGCCGCGTTGAACGACTTCGATATCGACGGCGGCCCGACCACCGTCAGCGTAGCCGTGTTCGACGTAGCTCCCGTTCCGCTCTCATTTGAGCTGATCGCCCCCGTCGTGTTGTTCCACACTCCAGTAGTCGAGCCGGTCACCGTCACGTTGAACGAGCAGTTGGCTCCGCCCGCAAGCGTCCCGCTGCTGAACGTAATCGTGCTCGGCGCTGTTGTTGTCAGCGTCCCTCCGCACGTCGCCGTCGGTCCGGAAGTCGCCACCGTTATCCCGGCAGGCAGAGTGTCGGTGAACGCGATTCCGGTCAGACCTTGAGTCGCGTTCGGATTGGTTATGCTGAACGTCAGGCTCGTCGTCGCATTGAGCAGGATGCTCGACGCTCCAAACGACTTCGAGACTGTCGGCGCCGCCGCAACCGTCAACGTCGCGACGTTGCTCGTCGAGCCGGTCCCGCCGTTGGTCGAGGTCACCGCCGCTGTCTGGTTGTTCTTCACCCCGGCGGTCGCCCCGGTTACCGTCACGCTGAACTGACACGTTCCGCTTGACGCGATCGTCGCCCCGGTTAGCACGATCATCCCCGTCGCGTTTGTCGTCGTCAGTGTTCCACCGCACTGACTCGTGGTTGCATCGGCCACTGTCACTCCCGACGGCAGCGTGTCGGTGAAGCTAACCCCGGTCAAGCTCACTGTCGTGTTCGGATTCGTGATCGTGAACGTCAAGCTCGAAGTTCCGTTCAAAGGTATGCTTGTCGGGTTAAACGACTTGCTGATCGTGGGCGGCGCCACTACCGTGATCGACGCCGATGCAGTGTTGCCGGTCCCGCCGTTGGCCGCAGACACGTTCCCGCTGGTGTTGTTCTTGACTCCGGCAGTCGCTCCCGTCACGGTCACCGTGATCAGGCAGTTGCTGCTCGCCCCAATCGCTCCGCCTGTCAGCGTTATCGTGTCCGGAGCCGTAGTGGTCAACGTCCCTCCGCCACAAACGCTCGAGCTGCCGTTGGGCACAGTCAACCCAGCCGGCAACGTGTCGGTGAACGTCACTCCCGTGAAGGCCGTTGTGGTGTTTGGATTGGTGACCGTGAAGCTCAACACGCTAGTTCCGTTGAGAGGTATCGTCGCCGCATCGAACGACTTCGATATCGAAGGCGGACCAACCACCGTCAACGTCGCCGTGTTTGAAGTAGCTCCCGCTCCGCTCTCATTCGAGCTGATCACTCCGGTCGTATTATTCCACACGCCCGCCGTTGAACCGGTAACCGCAATGCTGAAGCTGCAGTTCCCCGATGTCGCAAGCGTACCGCCGCTGAAGGAGATCGTGCTCGGCGCGGTAGTCGTCACGGTACCTCCGCACGCCGCGGTCGGTCCCGAATTGGCCACGGTTATTCCCGCCGGCAATGTATCCGTGAAGCTGATACCGGTCAGACTCACCGAGCTATTCGGATTCGTGATTGTGAAGTTGACGTTGGTTGTCGCTCCGAGCAGGATGCTCGATGCGTCAAACGACTTCGAGATCGTTGGCGCAGCAGCCACGCTCAGCGTCGCCGTGTTGCTGGTGGTTCCTGTCCCACCGTTGTCCGAGGTCACCGCTCCGGTCGTGTTGTTCTTTACTCCCGCAGTTGCGCCCGTCACAGTAACACTGAACTGACATGTCCCGCCTCCCGCAACCGTCGCTCCACTCAGGGTGATCAGATTATTGCCCGTGACTGTAAGCGTCCCCCCACACTGGCTCGATCCCGCGTTGTTGGCTGCCGTCACCCCCGAAGGCAGCGTGTCCGTGAATCCCACTCCCGTCAATGCTACCGTCGCGTTCGGATTCGTTATTGTGAAGCTCAGTTGAGACGTCGCACCCAGTGCGATGCTCGTCGGATTGAACGCCTTCGAGATGGTCGGCGGCGATAACACAGTGATCGTCGCTGTATTGCTAGGCGCTCCAGTGCCGCCTTCGTTCGAGCTTACTCCGCTGGTGATGTTGTCCTTCACTCCAGCAGTCGTGCCGGTGACGTCAACCTTGACCGTGCAGGTCCCGCTCGGCCCAAGCGTCGCTCCGCTAAAGGTCAGCGTTGTGTCGCCTGCCAACGGAGTGAAAGTCCCTCCGCAGCTCGAGCTCGCGTTAGGTGTGCCAGCCACTTGCAATCCTGAAGGCAGCGAGTCTGTGAAGCCCACGCCCGTCAGCGACGTCGTGGTGTTCGGATTGGTTATCGTGATGCTCACCGTCGCTATCCCGCCCAGCGGCATCGTGGCGATGCCCGCCGTCGCCATTCCTCCTCCTGAACTTGCTAGCCCCGAGCTGGCGGTGTAGGTGAACATCGTCGCCGTCGGTACGCTCGCGATGGTGAATGTTCCGTTGTACCCGGCCACCCCGACACTTGCAATCACCACCGATTCTCCCGCCGAGAACCCGTGTGGTGTCGTCGTTGTGATCGTTACAGTTGTGCCGGATTCAGTCGCCCCGTTTGGCGAGGCTGCGATTGCAACCGTCGACACGAACGCCTTGCTTATCGAAGCTGGTCCAATCACCGTCAACGTCGCCGTGTTCGAAGTCGCTCCCGCTCCGCTCTCATTAGAGCTGATCACTCCGCTCGTGTTCGGCCACACGCCCGCCGCCGAGCCGGTCACCGTCACGCTGAAGTTGCAACTCCCGCTCGCCGCGAGCGTACCCCCGCTGAAGCTGATCGCGCTCGGCGCTGTCGTTGTTACCGTCCCTCCGCAAGTGCTCGCACTCCCAGTGGCTACTGTTATTCCCGCCGGCAACGTGTCCGTGAAGCTGATCCCCGTCAGCCCAAGCGATGAGTTTGGATTCGTAATCGTGAACGTCAAACTCGTCGTCCCCCCAACTGTCACTGCCGATGCGCCGAACGACTTCGACAGTGTCGGCGGTGAAGCTACCGTCACAGTGGCTGTGTTGCTCGTTGTTCCTGTCCCACCGTTGGTCGAGGTCACCGCTCCGGTCGTATTGTTCTTCACTCCCGATGTTGTACCCGTCACTGTCACCGAGAACTGACACGTCCCGCTCGACGCAATCGTCGCCCCGCTCAGAGTGATCAGGTTATTGCCCGTGACTGTAAGCGTCCCCCCACACTGGCTCGATCCCGCGTTGTTCGCTGCCGTCAACCCCGCGGGCAGCGTGTCGGTGAACCCGACTCCGGTCAACGATGCTGTCGAGTTCGGATTGGTTATCGTAAACGTGAGACTCGTCGTCGCTCCCACTGCAATGTTCGTCGCCCCAAACGACTTCGAAATAGTCGGCGGCGCCAATACCGTGATGCTGGCTGTGTTGCTTGTTGCGCCGGTCCCGCCCTCGTTGGAGGTGATGACCCCGGTGGTGTTCATCTTCACGCCTGCCGTTGTTCCGGTAACCGGAACGCTGAAGGTGCAGTTCGCGTTGCCCCCCGCGTTGTGAACGATCGACGCCCCCGTCAGCGTGATCTTGCCCGTTGCATTGACCGTCGTCAGCATTCCTCCGCCGCAGGTCGCGGTCGGGCCCGAATCCGCCACTGTCAATCCTGCAGGCAATGTGTCGGTGAAGCCGATGCCGGTCAGGTCCCCGCCGGTGAAGTTGTTCGGATTGGTTATCGTGAAGTTCAGATTGACCGTTCCGTTCAGCGCCACAGTCGAAGATGCGAACGACTTGCTGATCGTCGGCGGTCCTACCACCGTCAGGGTAGTCGTGTTGCTGGCCACACCTGTCCCACCCTCGGTCGATTGGGGCGCGTTCGTAGTGTTTGATTTGACGCCCACACTCGTGCCCTTGATGTTCACCATCAACGTGCAGGACGTATTCGGAGCAAGCGTCCCTCCGCCGAAGTTTAACGTCGTGTCCCCCGGCGTCGCGTTCCACGTCCCGGTGCAGGTCGAGCTGATCCCGGCAGGGTTTGCTACTTCCAATCCCGCAACCAGGTTGTCCGAGAAGTTCACTCCGGTCAGCGTCACCGACGCGTTCGGATTTGTAAGCGTCAACGTCAGCGTCGTCGACCCGTTCAGCGGTATACTCGATGCGCCGAACGACTTGGACACCGTTGGCGGCGCCACCACCGTCAGCGTCGCGGATTCGGTCGAAACCGCGACGCTGCAAGCGTCGGTCGGATCAACCGTGTACGTGTCTGAATCCGTCAGCACCGTGTTGGTGATCGTCAGCGTGCTGGTGGTCGTACTGTTCGCGTTGTTGGTGCTGGTACTAATCGTCGCCCTTCCACCAAGGCTGGTGCCGCTGACCAGGGTCGTGCCGCCCTTCTTCCACACGAAAGTGAACGGTACCGACCCCTGTACTGTCGTCGTGAATGTTGCTGTGCTGCCCTTGGCGACCTGCTGGTTAGTGATCGCGGTCGTTACAACCGGCGGCACGCACAACGTTGTGCAAGTCGCGTCGTTCGAGGCGCCGGTGCTCGGGTCGTCAGTGTTAGGCGTCGTGCTGATGCCGTTGACCACGGTGAAGTTAGTGCCCGTAACCGTGCCCTGATTGCACACCTGTATCACACCCGCCGGAGGTGAAGTCGGGAAATTGTTGTTGACGGTCACCTGGAACATCATCGTGATGCTCTTGCCCTGCGGGAGCGTGCCCAGGTTCTGGTTGATCGTGTCCCCGGATTGAATCCTGACGGCAGATGATGGAGAGACCTGGCCTCCTTTGCCTCGCGCGGATGACGACCCGGAAGTCTGTGACGCGGCACCTGACGGCGCAGTCTGAGGCGCCGATTGGACCTCTGACTGAGGGGAGGGCATCTGTGCCTGTGCCGGATCGGGCAAGCGCCTCACTCCCGGCAGCAACAAGGAGTTCATTAGCGGACGGAGTTGTTTGGGAACGCGGGTCTTACCTTGGAGGTAAACAGTGCCAAGCTCACGCATCAACACCGTCAGCAAGTCCATCTTTCCGTAAGCCGGGCTATACTCGGTCGTCTGAAGCTCTCTATTCGGAACCGGCACGTCGAATTCAGAATCTTCGTTCGGCGTTTGATCAAAGAACCAGCCATAACCTGCGGCGGTTTGATCAACTGTAATGCTCACTGAACTGGCCGTTGCTATCTGACCATCTGGCAGATCACCTACCTCAAAGGTCACTGCTTGCAATCGAGCCAGGTCTTCTGCAGAAATGCCCGCCTGTCTCCACCTGTCAAGCGCAGCCTGTGTCATCCACGTCAACTCCGCCTGTGATAGTTTTGGAATATTATCGCCGCCGGGGCCCTTGCCATTATGGGCTACGAGGGTACTGAGGACGCCAGCCGACTCAGCTGAGTCGTCGGTTGCCCCTTTCTTGCTGCTGGTAGCCACTCCGCCGCCCGCGCTTGAAATCGCCACATCGTTGAAGGACAGTCCCGCCGGCTCCGTGCAACTGGAGAAGCCGCTGGTTGACGAAATCAGGGTTGTGCCGCCGACGCCAAAGCTGCCCGAAGCGCTCCCGGGATTTTGACTGTTGACATAGTTCTCGACGTTTGGAGTCGCAGTTGATCCTGCTGGCAAACCAACAATACCAAAAACCTGAGCTGCTGTTTGCTTCCGCAGGCCGATGCCAGACGCGATCGTGCCCGCACCATCGTTGTCGCCCGCCGTTGTATTCCCGGAAATCTCCAGGCAGATAGCGTCGCCGCTGCTATTGATGTTGCCCTCTGCCACGCGGATGCCATATGTGGTGCCGCTTGGCGGGCTATCTATTGGTGCGGCGACAGTGTTTGTCAGAATCCTGACATTCGTGTGGCCCAGGCCGTTGATGGAGTTGATAAGAATCCCGTTGCCATCGGTATTACTGATGTGGTTCGCCCCGCCTGCCGTGCCGTCTCCTATCCTGGCGTTGTAGGTAGGCGTATCGCTCGTCGCGAAGGTGTCGGTCGTGCCGCCGCCGATTCCGGCACTGGCGTTGATGTTGTGCGCGTTGATGGTGTTGCCCGTGATGATGCCGGTGTAGGTCGTCAGGCCGTTCGAGCCAGTAGCGATGCCGATGCCTTTTACGTTTGTGATGCTGTTGCCGGTGATGACGAAGTCGCCCGTCCCTCTGCCGTTCAATGAAGTAAAGATTCCCTGCGTACCCATTCCGTTTGCGGCACTCTGCCCGGCGATCGTGTTATTGGTGATCGCAATTGCATTGGCGCTGGTGTCCGACCCGTAGGTGCCGGCGGGCGCGCTGGTGCTTGTTGCATTTCCACCCGCGAAAAATATTCCCGCGTCGCTCGGAAAATTCGTTATTTGGTTCTGATTGATGGTGCCCTTGCTGTAGTTCGCCACGGTGGAGGCAGAGCCGAAGCCGACGAGCCTGATACCGTCTCCTTTCGAGGTCGCCTGAGACGTGCTACTGGTGATCGTGTTGTTCGAGATATTGACGTTGCTGATGGTACCGTCGAACTGAAAAATATCCACGCCGTGAAAGAAAGCATTCGTCAGCGTATTGTTGGTGATAGTCGCTGTCCCGGTGAGGTTTTTCTCATTCCCCACTGTTGGTGCGTAAGCGCCGGCATTGAAGGCGACGTTTGAATCGCCTGTTCCGCTTGCGGTGCCTGAGTTGTTTACAGTGCTATGGGTCAAGCTGAAATTCTGAACATTGCTGGAGCCTTTTATGCCGCTGTGCGCACTGCTTTGAATGTTAATCGAGGTCAGTGAGATGTTCAGGGCGTTGGAAAGCGTGATGCCGTTGTTGGTTGAGTTCTGGATGGTGCCGCCAGAAGAGTTATTGGTGTTCGAGCCGTCGCCGACGACGGTAAAGCTCCCGCTGGTGTTGGTAAGGATGATTCCGCTCGCGCCGCCATTGGCTGAAACGCTGGTCAGCGATATTACAAGTGGAGTGGTAAGGCTCGACCGCGTAATCTCGACCCCAACATTGGTCGTAGTGGTGATCGCGCCGCTCGTTATCGTTATGGTGTTCGTGTTATCGGTGGCCAGCAACCCTCGCTGGCCTGAATCGGGCGTAATGGTGACTCCCGCAAAGGTGATCGTGCCGGTGTTGGTAAGCAGGCTGATCCCCGTGCCGCCTGATCCCGTTACACTCGTAGTCGCAAAATTGAAAGCGGCGCTGGAAGTATTAACGCTCAGGCCGATGCCGGTCGAGTTCGTGATGGTCGTTGAACCGCTGGACATATTACCGGCTACAGTTGTCAAAGTGATGCCGGTCAAAGAGCTGTTGGTTGACGAGATGCTGGTGAAAGCAGCCGTTGAAGAGACTGGCCCGGTAAGCGTCCCGGTGGTGAGGCTAAGCGCTCGCCCGTTGGTTCCGCCAATGGTTGTCTCTGCCAAGGTGAGAGTCCCGAAGCTGCTGCCAGTCAGCGCTGTTGCTGCTACAGCAGTGACATTGAGCGTCACACCGCGAACCGTATTGCCCGAACCCAGCGTGATATTATCGACAGCAGCGGCGATTGTTGGATTAGTGCCTCCAGTATTGGGTAACAGATTCGTGCCGGACGGCGTGCTGAAACCGGTGATGCTCAGAATTGAAGCGCCAGCGCCTTGCCCGATCAGCTTCTCTCCGCTGGTCAGTGTCAAACCGCCGGTGTAATTGCTGGTTCCCGTATAGATGAAGATGGCATCATTAGCGACAGTTCCTGCCAGCGGGTTGGCGCCCCCCACCAGCGTTCTAAACGGCGAGCTGAGGCGACCGTCGCCGTTAGCGCCTGGCGAATCGTCTACAAACCAGATCAGGCCGCTGATGTTGATCGTCACCGTGGCCATATCAGTCTTGCCGGTGCCATTGCCGAGCGTGTAAGTAAAAGAGTCGCTCCCTCCGGTAAACGCAGCCGTTGGGTTATAGGTGAAGCTGCCGTCGGCGGCCATGGTGACGCTGCCGTGCGTCGTGGCGACCGGACTGCCAACCGCGCCTCCATTTACTTGGGTCACCGTCAGAGTGCCCATTCCGCCCGGGTTCAAATCGTTCTGGATCACTCCCGACCCCGCGGGAACCGAAATATTCACGTTGCCAATAGTGTTGTAGGTGTCATCGATCGCGATGGGCGAAATTAACAGCGAGTTGGGAACCAGCGTCGTGTTGGGATCGATCGTATCCGTGAAATTCACACCCGTAGCGGCAGCCGTGCCGGTATTGGAAATGACCACAGTATAAGTCAGAGTATCACCAAGATGGGCGTGTGTATGCACATCTACCGCCTTGGTGGCCGTAACGGTTGGGCCAGTCGTAGGAGCTATCAAAGTCGGTTCGGCTGTCTTCGGCGCCGTTGAAGCCTCAACTCGAGCGCCTGGCGCGAAAGAGGCGGGACCCGCCGATGAGCTGGTTGATATCGAAACGGCCGATGCCATCAATATCATCAGACAGCTCAGAAAAAGAATAACCGCTACCGAGTAGCGAGCTGCAAGGCTGGTACGGGGTGACTTCATGATTTCCTTCTCCCTGGTTTTCGATTCTTATTGGGCCAACGTGACGGTTGATCTATCTGCTGCTGCTAAACGCCTACACGACGTGCCGAGGGACAGTTCTTAATATCAGACTCGTCGCAATTTTCAAAGTGCTCGCTGTGACTGATGCACAGCACATTGCAAGGATCGTATTCAGTTTTTCCGCAATCGTCTGAGGGGCCGTTCCTGTGATCGGCTATTCGACGCTTGATTCCAGAAACTGACTGACGAACATCTGCGGTTGCCGCGAGCGCGGCCCGTCCAACGAGCGGCGCAAGTTTCGCGGCGGAGCGTACGCCTAACGAGGAAGCGCAATTCTATGTTGGGGAAGCTACGTAGTCAAGGGTGTTATGGATGGTTGAGAAATTTCACACGCGGCTTGTTAAGGGGTGGGTCCGTTGCAGGTTTCAAATTCTAACTCGTAGTTATCGATTGGGCGCGCTACATTTCCGTAGCTCCGTAGGGGCCGCATGAATCCATTTCCGTGACCAACCGGCTATCGATATGGCGCGCTACATCTTCTGTAGCTCCGTAGGAGCTTCCTCTCGATAGCACGTCGTGGGTTAAACGTTCATTGGCTCCGTAGCCACCTGTCTTGCGATGATGCTATTTTGATAGGTAGCTCCTACGGAGCCAACCATATTTTCTCGCCGAACGTTGCTATCGACAGCTTGCTCCGACGGAGCTTCACAAATCCCTTCGTG
>Ga0207663_10000103_pt1 | contig 40593 bp, 39 predicted proteins | sample LARL53metaG_FD_184346 | JGI IMG/M metagenome (GOLD analysis project Ga0207663, IMG submission 184346) | Corn, switchgrass and miscanthus rhizosphere microbial communities from Kellogg Biological Station, Michigan, USA - LAR L5-3 metaG... | ecosystem: Host-associated > Plants > Roots >...
TTTAGGCTGCCATGTACATCTATGCCATATGCAGCTGTTCCATCTGAGATTATCTTGAGCCATGCGGTATCTGTCGAATTAATGTAAAAAGTTGATCCTCTATCAATTGTCAGATTCGCGTTTAATAACCAGAGATTACCGCTAGAAGATGAGGACTCTCTTTGTCGTTCAATGCCTAGAATATTTGGATCGTTTAGACTGTTGTATACATCTGTGAGACTTGCAGAAGTACAAGTTACAGTAATTAATCTCGCTGATGGGTCATAATTAATACATGAAGAAGAACCTGCTGTTGTCGGAGCTTGTGCTATGGCCTCCTGATAGATAGGAATATACAACATTGTACTGGGAATCAACAATGGCAAAGAGGAAAAGAATATCAATAGTACAGACAAAATAGCAATATCGCATAATGTCAAACAGCTAAATAATTTTGTACCAGCATTATCTTCTTCATACATACCTACCAACGACTTGTAAAAGGACAGCTATTTATATACTAATTTGATATGAAAAAGTAGCAGACATATATCAACGGTAAGCATTCAGTAGTTTATTCATACATCCTAGTATTTGCTTTGAAACAGCAGAAATAATCTGTCGAACTTCGTATCATAGGGTCCAGGTTAATTGTATATAACTGTGCCAATTGTTCGTGTTGCTGTTTGGCACGTGTATATAAAGTCAGAAAATTGGGAAGATGCAAATAGTGACAGCCATTGGATCAGAGTATATAATCTAATTGATTCAGCAGTGGATGTCAAACATGTAGAGGTTCTGCTGATCAAATTCTAACATATGACGGTCTTATGGCACCATTTAGATGGGGTTACGCATCAAATGTAGAGGTTTAGAACTTCAGCTTAAGGGAGATACAACATCGACACGATAAGTCCATCTTTTTTATTTTATATTGCCTTCAAAATCGGTTCAGTATGGCTTCCAATATGAATCAACGAGGAGCCGTCCAGGTTGTGATAAAGGGGATTTTTCATTCTAATACAGACATATTGAATGATGCCAAGGACGAATAATCCTTTGAATTTATTTTAATAATGACCCGATGCACACCTGGGTCCAGTGTTGGTGACTTTATAGAAAAGTCGCCATCAGTAACTGTCATGTTACCTAATTTGTAAGTTGCATCATAATCGGTATTTATCAAGGTTATTTTTGCAACAAGGTTTTTCAAATGGTTGCCAGTCTGTAAATTCTGTATACTGAATCGTAGTTGAATTAAATCTTCCATTGTAGGATGTTCTGGTAGATATGAAAATTGGATTTTAATATTATTTTGTCTATCCTTCCATTCTTGAGTTATATTGTTATAAATATGTGCATACGCAGTATTAGCGGTATTAGAAAATATTGTGATAGCAGATGTAACTAAAGACAACAATATTGTTGTCAATGCCAAGCTGACAAGATAAAATTCACTCGAAATGGTTTTGATGGAGAGTGTATTTATAACAATTGTTGTTGGTAAATATAATAAACTAGAGCTGCGACGCCAGTGATAGAAGGTGACAGAAGTTATCATAGCCGTGTTTAGTACATAACTGACACTTGAATATTCTGTTGCAGACAATGGGATTTGCATATTAATTCTCTAGATAATGGCAGATCCATTACAAAAGCTATGAACTGTCGTCTACAAGTTATGACTGCCATCCGACTTTCAAAAATTCCTTAATAGTAGAAAACCATAAAAACAGCGACAGCAGTTGGATCTATCAAATTTTGTTATGTCTGATGTGACATCCTCTCCCAGTCTTACAGAGATGTTGCTATTGCATCTGTCTTATACTTTGATAAATCAGCACACAGAATGCTATGAAACTGAAGAAACAAGAACATTATTTATTATCAGTGCATGATTAGCTTCTAATTGTGTAGTTACTAAACAATATATCCCATAAGCATTAATCACAACAATCAACTCTTTGTTATGTCCCTATACAAACCGTTAGGATCTCAGAGCATATTTCATTTTTGCAGCATTAAACAATCTTGCAAGCGAATGCTAATCAAGTTAACCCAAGCCTTAATTATGGTCAACTTCGTAAAGTTGTGAGTCGCGCTAGGTGTTAGAGAACAAGACTGCTTCATTCCTAGATCAAATAGCAAAGATCCAGTAGCAAAAAGCTCCAGCACAATATATATTAATCTTGGGATGCTGTAGCCAAAAGAAGAGTTGCCTGTTGATTGCTTTCCGTTTGGGAAAGATCATCATCTTTTTACATGTCACACGTAGCGAATTTTTAGAACCCCTACCTAATTTATCTCCCCCTGTAACCTTCTTATTTCTTCGACGAGTGTGTTACAGATAGTGTTGTACCTCATTTCAACTTCATTTTGATCCTTCCCTTTAGCAACAAGCTGGATACGCAGCCTTGGCTTATTCTCCGTGCTATATTCTTGGGGGTGAGTTTTTATATAAGTATAATCGGAAGGGTTAGACTCAACTATCTCTGAGAGCATAGGAGCAAGCATTGCTTCACTAACAGCAGTTACTTCAAAACTGCCCTCCTTCAGGTAAAATTCACCTATCGTATTCTTTATTTGTGGAAGGACACTTTCTAAAAATATTGCTTCCATTTCTTTTGGTACTCCTGGAAGACAAATAATCTTTGTTTTGTGCGGAGTTGCCTCAACAAGTATAGAAGGCGCTGTACCGATGGGATTTTGAATTGGAATTGATCCCCTCGGAATTTTTGCCATCTTTAATCTCACCTCATCTAGTTCATAATTCATTGATCTACGTGCATAACTTTTCCTCAGCATCTTTACTGCCGTCTTATCGAGTACAAGATCTAAATCTAATCCGATGGCAATTCCTTGTAATGTTTTATCATCGTATGTAGGACCAAGACCCCCTGACAAGATTAGCCAGTTCGGTACTCTTGCAATTGACTCCTTTATAGCAGAAGCGATCTCATTAACATCATCTCCAACCACGGTTATCCTTTTCACAAAACCACCAGATTCGGTAATCTTGTTTGAAATCCATTGGGCATTGGTGTTAATAGTAATGCCCGAAAGCAATTCATTTCCTACACACAGTATCTCTAGAGTAAACATGGCCATGAAAGTCGATTTAATTTATAATGATGTTGTTATTTAAAACAATGTACTCTACAGATCCATCATTCACTGATATCTTAACTGCCTGTCTAAGAAATTGCTGCATGTGTAGATATGATAATAGTCGATCTAGATCAGAACATCAGCATAGGTATATTGTATCGTCTCTTGCCATATCTAAGTATGAGCTATATGTGAGTATGAGCAATATCGAACTGTGCAAGCTGTCAGAAAAATTTTTTAGATGATATTTGAAATACACATGCATTCACGTTGTTTGGATATTATGTTGTAGCCATATTGGCATATGTCTATATATAGATAATTCTTTTGAGTTAGTGTACAAGCTTTATGTTAGCAAGACTAAAAAACATTTTTTATAATATATGGCACAATGATAAAAAAATGCAAGGTATATCCAACAAGAAGGTTATTATTGTTTGCGGCATTTTTATCGGTACTGCATTGATTTTATATTGGCTAGCTTGACTTGATGTAGCTCTCATAATACTGCAATTGTCCTAGTTGGAGTGTTTTATAACGGTCCTGTAATTTTGAAAAACATTTTGGATGTACGAAGACCTCACCATGGGATCATTAGATGCTGACCCGGATGAAGGATGATCCTAATCCTTCAATACATAATCCAGGAAATTCTCCAAATCTACTGTGGCAAGACAGCATACTTTGTCAGCAGCGCCATAATATACAAATAATTTTCCATCCATAACGTAAGCAGCAGTAGGAAAAACCACGTTATTAACATCACCATTCTTCTCATATGGCTCCTTGGGTTCCAGAATGGGTCTTTTTGTCCGTGCTATTACTCTAGTCGGTTCGTTTAAGTCAAGAAGCGCAGCGCCTGCTGCATAAACATGATCCTTATCAACTCCGTGATATATTAAGAGCCAGCCTTGCTTTGTTTTTATAGGCGGAGGTCCTGCTCCAACCTTTAGCATTTCCCATTGTTGCTCCGGTTTGATAAGAAGCGTATGTTTCTCAAAGGTTGTTAGTGAAGTGCCTTCTCCTATCCATATACTAGGTCTCTGAACACCATACTTTGAGCCAACCCAGGTGCTTGGTCTATGTAAAAACAAATACCTCAAATTTTGAGTACCGTCTGATATGTTTTCGGGAAACAGAACAACATCCTTATTGTCTGATCCTTTGCTGGTTATGATCCCGAGCCTTGTATAATTATCGAAATCGGTCGTTGTGGCTAAGGCCGTTGACGCTGACGGTCTTTGGCTTACATAATCAGAAAGTACTACATAGCTGAGGAAAGTCTGGTGATCAATTTTTACGAGCCTAGGATCTTCGATTCCATATTTTTCATATTCTTCTGAAGGTGCTATTGCGATCTCTTTTCTCTTATCAAAACAATAACCGTCAGTGCTAGACGCATATCCAATCCTCGAAATGTATTTTTCATATTCGCCGACTGCTCTGTATAACATATGGATTCTATTGTCTTCACGCAAAACAGCACAGTTGAAAACCGCCTTCGATTCCCACCAGTTAGATTCATTTGGAAGTAATATGGGATTTCTTTTGTGCCTTACCAGAGCCTCGTTTTGCATTTAATATCTAGTTTTTCCCTTCTCTATGTATAAAAATCGTTCGAATAGTCAAACTCTATAAAGACAACGTAGGAAACAGCAAGCAAGGATGGAGACTATCGAAGATCTATTAGACCGAACAAGCAGAGCTGTTCTTGAACAATTACAAAGAGTGATCAAGCAAATGAATGTCGTAATTACTAGAGAACCTTCGAAGGTTTTATCCACTTGAAAGCCAAATTATCTAGATATAGTTGAAAAATTTCTGGCCTCTAAGGTGGCGTTTTCCTATGAATTGTTATGTATAGCTATTCATTCATGCCAGAAAGAATTCAAGGCTCTACAGAAAAACATAGTAAATCAACAGCAATGATCCTGATCCACCCATACGATAACTTATAAGCTGAGATAGGAGGTATGAGAATTCCACAAGCTTTATAATAAAACTAATTGGATCATATTATGATGTTTATAAACACAACAAGAAAATTGGAAATCACTGCGATTGTTGCAGTCCTAGCATTTACAACGGTAAGTGTAACTGGTCTTCATAATATAAATGTCATAATGCCAGCATTTGCACAGCAACAACAAACATTCACTGCTAAACTGTCGGGTAATAACGAAGTACCACCTTTGACCACTACCGCAACAGGTCTGGCACAATTCCAGCTAAGCTCCGATGGAAACCAATTAAGTTATACTTTGAGTGCTAAGAACCTAAACAATTTCATGATGGCACATATTCATCAAGGCAAACCAGGAGAGATGGGACAACCAGTAGCAATGTTATCAATGGGAAATGGAAAGATTACATCTGCAGATCTACAGGGCTCGTTGGCTGGGAAGCAAATGTCAGATCTTGTTAGTATCATGAAAAATGGAGGAGCATATGTCAATGTTCACACTCAGCAAAATCAGAACGGTGAGATTCGTGGGCAAATATTAACCGTACCATAACCATTCTTGATTCATCAAGCGAAGTACCATAGTATACTATGCAGCAAACATTTCAGATACTAAAACGGCTATTGATACTGTGAACTTCCACAGAAGCACTACCTATTTCTTCTGTAGGTGCGTGTATTTATGAATACATAGTTGATAGATAGGCTAGTCATTTAAGGATATTTAAAAATGTTCAAGATTCTTCTATGGTCGCTGCTAAATACTTGAAATAGGATAGTGAGATATAAATAAGCTTTACAAATTTCGGTAGTATATATGATAAAGATCGGGTTGATTGGCAAAACTAATACTGGAAAAACTACATTCTTTAATTCTGCAACGCTCGATACAGCGGAAATTTCCAATTACCCGTTTACGACTAAGCAACCCAATATAGGCAATGCCAATGCGATCACCCTGTGTGTTCATAAGGAATTCCGTGTACAAGATAGTCCGAAGAATTCACGCTGTATTGACGGTTGGAGATTTATTCCAGTAGATCTTGTCGATCTACCAGGGCTAATCAAGGGTGCTTGGGAAGGTAAAGGCTTGGGAAATCAATTTCTCTCCGTAGCGGCACAATCTGATGCGCTTTTGCATATCATAGATGCGTCCGGTAGCATTGATGCGTCCGGAAAAATAGCGGAGCCAGGAACCGGAGATCCAGTAGCAGACATAGGGGATATTGAAGAAGAACTAGTCATGTGGTATTTGAAGCTGCTTGAAGGCAATCATGATAAAATTTCAAGGGCAATTAATTCCGGTATTGACACCATTAACGCCATTACGGATGTATTCAGAGGTATTGGAGTGAGAGAAGTGCATGTTAGATTTGCCCTTGAAAATAACAAGCTCTGTGGTATGCGATTTGATGATTTTGATCCCCAACGAAGGAAGGACTTTTGCTGGAGTTTAAGGGATGTATCAAAACCAACGTTAATTGTGGCAAATAAGGTAGATTTGCCTTCTGCGTCAGAAAATTTCCGTAGGATACGAGAGCAGTACAAGGATATAATCGTAGTTCCTTCCAGTGCAGACGCCGAGCTCACCTTGAGGCGAGCTGAAAGTCGCGGATTGATCCACTATATAGCAGGTGATGAACGATTTGAGATAAAAGATCAAGCTGGACTAAACGACAAGCAAAAATGGGCACTAAACTTCATAAGGAAAGATATACTAGGCGAATATATGCGAACAGGTGTTCAATTCGCTATCAATGTGGCTGTGTTTAAGTTACTAGGAATGAATGCTGTTTATCCTGTAGCTGATGCAGGCAGACTGTCTGACAAATATGGAAATATTTTGCCTGATGTATATTTGATGAAAGCGGGATCTACTGTAGAGGATCTTGCAAGGGATATACATAGTGAGTTGGCAAAAGGATTGCTTTATGCAGTAGATATTCGTGATGGGCTAAGATTGCCAACTAACTACCAACTTAAAGATAGGGACGTAGTATCAATAATCTCCACAAAGAAGAAAAAGTAGCAAGAACGTACGAGACTCGAATCAGAAAGAATTCAATGAAGGATATATGTAACTTCTAGAGTTTAAAGAAACTGTATATTTCCTGTAGCGTTAGGGATGACGAAGTTTTTATATTATTTCAGCACTGATTTCATTATGTTATTACCAAATTCCTGTTCACTCAAAATGGGTGACAATGGATGTGAAATTCCACCGTCCTATGTCGTCTCAATTAACACTCAAAATGAAGAATATATGATAGGGGTGGTATGCAAGGAGCACATGGGAGAAATCGAGAAACGACTTACAATCTTGCAGGTATCGACCAAGCTTCCAAGGGGTAATATAAAGTTCGAACCCATAAAGGTGGTCATGACGGATTGTATTAAGGGCGGAGTTGAAGATTACATCTGACTTGATTTACAGCGACAACCTTACACAGGGTAAATAACATAAATAACAGGATTGAAACTGCATTTAATGGAGAGAAAAATACTATAATCAATGCTGGGTATTAGTTGAACATACAAAAAGCTTAAATGTCCCAGATAAATTTTAAAAGATTATTTGGAATACTATTCACTGTGTTCATCATTATAATAGTGTTATTCTTTATGTCAATTGCAATATCTGAAAAACTAAGTATAGGTACGGCTGTAGTCCTGGTTCTAACACCATTAGCTATTAGGTATGTATTCCACAGGTTAATGTGCATTTAGAAAAAAGCTTTGGATTGATTATGTAATATCATAAGTATATCCTTGATCAGATCAACTACCACTATCATAATTTCACAATATGATATAAACTTCTGGCCTTCAAGTTAACCATGTGTTGTTGAACAAGAATGGCTTTTTTATAATAAAGGCCACGGGTCAACTCCTGGAATGTTGCATTCATTGCAGCTCGTGCATATGACAGAGACAATATTCTGTATTCCTGAGCCATTTTTATTGAATCTCGTGCTCTAAGTTTTGCTTTATGTTTTAGATTTATCGGTCTTGTTCTAAGACTATAATCGCAACAAGGCCACCATAATTCATCCCTTTCTGTAAATAGCTAACACATCTGACAACGTCTTAGTCCGTTAGCAAATAGTTTTGTGCTTTATAACGTATAGAATGCCTATAGAAAAGAACCCATAATTATTATTTAGATACATTCAACTCTCAGGTCAATAAAACAATAGGATAGCCAAAGAATACTATTATATAAATCGCAGCGGAGTTCCTTTGTGTTCGAAAGTAATGGACGATGCCTTCAAAAAAAGGTTGACTATATCGAATCGCATTATTGGATGTGACTCGGTTGTACCATGTTGGGTCAGCTATTGTATCAAGGAAGATAACCCTGTATGTTATTAGTCTATAGCTTGATCATCATAAGCCAGAAAGGAAGTTAGTAAGCGCGATTACTAACTGACTGAGTAATCCTAGCTAATGGTCTCGGCTATTCTGGAAAACAGATTGTTTCTATAACTCATTTCGTCGTGCACTCCTCACAATAGCCACAGTTAAAATGATCCATGCAGAATTTACCATCTGCAAGTTTATCATCGTGCTTGTAATACGTACCACATTCTACACATTCATGCAAATGTCTATTCACACTAATGATCATCCCATACCTTAGATAGCCTTTCATTTATTATCATATATAAAATAAAACACTCAAATGACAAAGGCGTTTTTCAAGTCAAAAAACATATACATGGAAATAAGGCGGTTGTAGAGTTAGTAGATATTAAATAGTAAACTTGTGACTATATGACTAGGGCCCAAAAAGAACAGTACGTTATAGAATTTTATAAACAGGATAAGACGCTCAGAGATTATCAAACGAGCCCACGTGGCCCCTCGTGATATAGGTGTCATAAAAAGAAAGTAAAGCTGAAAGTAGAATGGGAATGAGGGCAATTAGATGAGAAGGATGATTATGATACTGAGTTAAAAACAAAAATTACTCAGGCTATCAAATTGTTTTCAGAAGGTAAAACACCAGTGGACGTGGTTACTGACATTGGGAGCTTGCTGCCATCGACACTAAAGCAGAACTAAAAAAGAAGTATCCGTCTATAATTTAGCAAATCAATGAATGGGTGTTAGATCTCTAACAGACAACGTAAGAATGATGCTCTCAACATAACTTTCTACAAAACATAATAATGAAATTTTAGTCAAACATAACAAAACTGCTCTGTCAATGACGAAGTTACAATGGCTCTCTGTTTTCATTAATACGGTTTCTTTGTGTCAGCTTTTTTATAATGATTATCGTAATACGGTCTGTTATCATCTTCATTCTTTTTCAAATACAGTCCCTGTTTATCTATTCTAGCAATTAATGGTTCGTTTATTTTAAATGGACAACCACAAATGCATCATTATCTTTATTTGGGTTTTTATGCAAGAAGATGTACCATACTACAACCTCTAGTAGATCCTTTAGTTGCTTTGTACGAATATTCAATACCGAAGCGTTTAGTTGAGCACCAAAGTCTGTTAACATGTTAACAAGCGTTTATAGAATAAGGATTTGCGAACAAGATATACATGGTTCGTTGTGCGGTTCGTACTGTGGTACTCAAACCGTAGTTCGCCATCGTATCATGGATTAGCCTGCACGACTCCAGATTTTGTACTGTACTACCTCGAGAATGCGGTCGAGTCGCCAATCATATGCCCCCTCGTGTCATTGCTGCTGCAAACCGAATGTCGTCCAAAGACGACTTAAATAAGTGCAACCATACATATACTGAAAAGGTACTTTTGTTCCCTGTAGCTCAAAGCTTGTTCAGTTGAGGTCCGTCCATCTATTTCATCTTTCAATCGTCCTGAACCAGCCGAGGAGCACGAAGTACCAATATGTAAAATGTTAGTTGATCTGCAGGAGGAAAAAGGAAGTCTTCATAGTAGTAAAGAACCTATAAAATATCCATTTAGTGTGTCTTTATATTTAACAGATTACAAATAACGGATTTATCCCTCCGTGGTGCTGTACCTTTAAGGCCATAAAAGGGATTGAGCTGCAAACTTCTCTCCTTTACGACTGCAAAGAATCTATTTGAAGTCATCATTATCATAGGCACTAAAACAATTTGAACCGCACATACATACATCCATAGATAGTGTTCTTTTCTGTGATACACCTTTTCAGCTAGACGGAGTTTGTTCCACATTTTTTAATTGTCCAGTTCTACTAATGCCATTCGCTTTATTTCTAAGTACTTCGCCGGGGCACGCCGCTAAGGATTTTATTATTCATCATATTTCTTTCGAAAAACTGTTCAAGCTCAGTATGTCATCTTCTGCTATTCCATAACTTCGCAGCTTAAGCAAAGCAACCATAGGTTGATTTTGATGTGAGCAAACTTGCTTAACGGCATGTACTTGCAGACAACCTTCTACAATAATACTTATATCATTCCGTCCATTACCGTACTGCTATATCTATGCCTAAGCCTGGCTTTAAGTCTATCACGGTGAGCGAAAATGTATATAAAAAGTTCTTTGAGGTTTATGAAAAGAATAGAGAAGGGTTGGAATTGAAAGGAGTAACAAGTTTTTCAGGCTACCTTACAAGTAGGATGGAGGAGATGATGATAAAGGATGAAGTATTTGCCAAGCATTCTCCTCTTATGGAAAAAATCGCCGTAGATCAGAACCGAGTTATATTAAAGGACAATAAGAGAAACAGGATCGTAGAGGTCTTGATGAAAAACGGAGAATTGCAATGCCTTCTAGATGAGAGATCAGACTGTGTTCACATTGGTTTCGTATATTCCCTTCCTGAACTCTACTGTATTATCAATACTAATAAAGCAATCAAAGTTCCTCGCTCTACATACATGCTATAATAATAACAAAAAGAGTTTGATACCTAGAGAGTTAGAAATACAGACAGTACCATACCGCTTTGTTGCATAACTCTGTTATTAGTCAATAACAGCAGGGAATACTATGCCTTAATAGCGACAAATCAAGTATAATTGGGGATAACCTGTATTGAAATAGTCAATATTTCGCGATTTATTTAGTTATGCAACAAAGCACTACCATACTACATAGATTGGTGACCAAAATCAAAATCGTAAATAAACAACAACGTGGCCTTCGATAGCAGTAGCAGCCATGAAATCAACAGCAAAGCGAAGATTGCCTCTGACTCAGAACCCGATGGTCTTACTGTCATCTATCCTTCCAAGAGAAGGCAACATATCACCAGTCATGAAAGGATAAGAAAGGAGATTATGGATTTAGAACAGTATGAGGACCCCGGCAAATGTAGCGGTCGATTATCTGAAGCACTATTAGACTTAGATAAGCTACGTCTGTGGCATTCACTATCTTGATTTTATCCTTCGATATTTTATTATTAATTTAAACCGAAGCTTTACAGAAACCAACGCCAACTTTTAGATGAGGTTGCATAAAATACCTAAAAGTTTATCAATTGTATCTGCTTTCCTCTGAAACATGTACGTAGTAATAGGATTTGAGATGCAGATGGTGCATCGAAAGATATTGCTCTCGATATTCATCAATACATTCTCACCTACCGTATCGTGTTATTATTCAAGCTTGTGTGAAGGATTGTTCTGATAGAGAATGGATCTTATGGATAAAGCAATTCTCTCATCGTTGTATGTAAGCCATTTAGACCCTGAGCTTTCTCCTCTTGACAGGATAAGGACTAGACTGCCAATAGACCAAGAATTCTATAAATCAAAAATCTGTGTTCTTAAAGAGCATGGCCTTGTAGAAAAAGATGATGAATCAAAACTCAGTTTCATTGGGAGGGATGCTCTAAATGTAGTCCTAGTTGGTGGAGTGTTTGATTTAATACATCCAGGTCATATACACACTTTAAAGGCAGCAAAAGCACAAGGCGATATACTCGTGGTAGTAATTGCAAGGACATCTACAGCAACGAAGATTAAGAAAGATCGAAGAATCTATCATGATGAAAATACGCGCCGAGAACTTGTCTCATCTTTGAGTTTTGTGGACTTGGCAATTATTGGGAAGGAAGGAACGTTGTATGATACGGTAGAATACGTTAAACCTGACATTATCGCTTTAGGTTATGATCAGGCTCACAGTGAAAAGGATATCTCAGGGAATTGCAAAAAGAGGAATCTAAATGCGAGAGTTGTGAGATTAAACACACCGATTCCGCGAACAAAAAGTTCAGATATAAAGAACGAGCTTGGTGAAGGTGATTCATTCTATAGAATTTAACGTCTCTTTTGCGCGTCGATTTGCACTTTTATACTGATTCTGTCACCGTTCTGAATACCTATTGCTTCTTTGAGGCAAATGGGTGCAATGATCTCTAACATACTATCATCATAATGCGTCCTTTCTAACACAAGTGCTGCAGCATTATTAACTGCACCTTTGTTGATATTCGCCTTATAACATTTTACCCAACCATATGTGCGCAAATTATCACTAAAACCATTAATAAAGACTGAGGGATATCTACCTATTTCACGCCTAGCATTCATAAAAATCTGATCTATTAGTTTCACATTTAGCGTTCCAGGATATGGCTCAAAGCCCAATTTGTCTTTAAATTGCTTACGATACCCCTCTAAGGACATGTAATACGCGCCTTCACCCATACCGGATACCACTGTTCCCTCAAAATCAATTGAGAATGGAATAGATTCTATTGCAGATTTCAGTGTAGAATATAGACTTTCAATTTCAGAATATCCTCTATTCGTTATTTTTATTCTGAATGTCTGGCCTTTTCTTAGACGCTCAATGTACCCTGCATTTTCCAAGTCTAAGAGATGTCTTGATGCCGCCTGCTGTGATCTTTTTATGTCCTTTCCCAAGTCAGATGTAGTTATTACTATGAAATTATAGTGAGCTCCTCGTTGAAGAAGGTCAGTCATTGTAAATATATGCTGTAACTTTATTTCTGGCATTGTGTCTAATTGTTGATTCCCATCTCACCGAATGTTCTAACCCTTACATCTGTAGACTTCTTCAGATCGCTCATCCTGTGCCCTACTATGTATTCAATTCCTGCCTTATCTGCTGCTTCTACAAGTCTTTGTGTTACAATGCCATCCAGTACTAGCATCTTAGCCCCTTCCGCGCTGTTAAGCTTTTTTACTACATCCGAAACTGGAATTTTAAGTAATGTTTTCCTTGAACTATCTAATATCACTGCCTCAAGTGTTTCATTAATTTGAGGATATACCTCTCTCACAGCTGAAACAATATCGGCAGCATCTTCTTGCTGATTAGCATTGCTACTGGCTATAATCTCTGTTTGTTGTTCTTCTTGTTGTTGTACAACTTGTTCTTGTCTGTCTCGCTTTTGTGTTTGCCTGCTTTCAGTTTGTTGCGGCTGTATCGATGAGAGCTGCTGTGTATCAGCTGAAACAAATGGCATTGCATCTTTCAAAATTTCAGCAATTTCCATTGGAGTACACTCCTCGACTTCCCTGCCAGGAGGCGCCCTTAAGATTTTATCTATCTTTACCAATCCTTGCAATTCCTTCAGAATTAAATCGCCCGCTCTATCACCATCAAGAAATGCAATCACTTTTTTGCCTTCCGTAAGTTTAGTCACGGTCTCATCGATTTTTGCCCCTTCAATTGCTATGGCATTATCGAATCCCCCACGCAGCAGATTAATGACATCTGCACGACCTTCTACAAGAATAATCCAGCCAGAATCAAATACACCAGTACCACATGCTAGCTGGGCTTTGCCAAAAGCAGTAAGTTTGCCGGGTTTGCTAGCATCATAAACGTCTTTGAGCATTTCTTCGCCTTCACTAATAGTCTTGGTTGCCCATTCCTGAACAATCTTTTTAGCTCGATCTACAATCACTTTCTTCTTTATTGCTCGAATATCATCGATGCCTACTAGTCCAAACCGAGCTTGAAATGGGCCAACTTTATCTATACTTTCAATAGCAGCCGCAATTAATGCTGCCGTTGAAATGTCAGTACTCATTGGAATTAGAGCATCCCCCTTCGCAATATTTGACTTGGTATCTACATTGACTTCGATTCTACCCACTTTTGAGACCTTTTGCAGCTCATTGAGATTCATTTCTGGTCCGAGAAGGCCCTCTGTCTGCCCAAAAATTGCACCAATTATATCTGCTTTTTCAACTAAACCATCAACCTCGAACTTTAATTTAACATGATACTTGACAATACCTGTGCTAGGCAATTTCATAACCTCATACTACTATAAGTAAATTTAAGGTGGTCTGGCTTGAATATAAGTGCTTTGACCCTGTGATGATGAGCGTCATATGTAAAAATATAGATCCCATCTTGTTCCAGTTACTCCCGACAAATTTGGTGCATATGCAGCAAGCTCTTCAACCTGTCTAATCTTTCCATAAGTAATTTTGGCCAATGCTTTTTTATAAAATAAATTGACATTGTTTCCCTTATGCTGCAACTGGGATACTAGTTTACTTGTCAGGTGTTTTCCTGTCCTATCCATATCTAGCAGTAAAATTATTTTATTTCTGATCTGGCGATGATTATCGACAAAATCTGTAATTCCTTTGAAGTGATTCAATATGGTGATATTACCATTAAATCCTATACGGTTAAGAGCTTCAACGTCCCTTTTTCCTTCTACAACTATAAGTGAACCACTTTCTGCTTCTTCATTGAGCATGTCTATAAATTCATGTAGGCCATCAATAGTCGTATTATCTATAAATCGATAACCCATTAGTCACATACTATGGGAGGTAACGAGATTTAACGATTTTCCTTCGCTCGACACTGAAACGTTGGAGCACCAAACAAAAAACTTCTATGGCTGAATATTTATGCATTATCATGCTTTATCTCGAATAATACAGAACCTTTAATTAAAGGAGGCACGATGTTTTGGAGAGGTTTGGCAGATCTACGGAAGGATTATGTTCTTGACAAATTTGTAATAGTGCCGAGAATAGTTGAAGGAGCCCAACACGAAAAGTACTTTGATGACAAATGTCCATATTGCCCAGGCAATGAGTCTATGACAGAACCTGCACTACTTGCTCTGGTGGCGAAAGATGGTATGCTTCAACGCTTGTCAGACAGTGAAGAAAATTCCATAGACGATTGGTGTGTAAGGGTTTTTGAAAGTAGTAATCCCGCCGTGACTACTACTTCCACAGCCATTTATACAGATAAACCTCTCTATAGCGAACCAGCATACGGATACCACCAAATTGTTGTTGCTTCGCCAGAACACAACCAGAAGTTATCGCAAATTTCTGTAGACCAATGGGCAAACGTGTTGTTAGTCGTTCAAGATAGGGTCAGGTGGTTATATACGCAAAAAAGTGTCACTTATGTTTCCATTTATGTTAACAGCGGTCAAATAGCAGGGACATCGGTTATTCATCCTCACTTAAATCTTGTAACGTTTTCGACGATTCCCCCAACAATAGAATTAGAGGCGGATGCATCCCATAGATACATGAATGAAAACGGAAATTGTCCTGCCTGTAGTATAATATCTGTGGAATCAAACGGTCCAAGACAAATCTTAGGGACTGATATCTTTCTTGCCTTCTCTCCCTGGGCACCTACCTATCCATACGAATTTTGGATTTATCCAAAACGACATACTACAGCATTTTCAAGAATCACGCAAAAGGAAATCAGCGATCTCGCACTCATGCTACGTGCAACACTTGGAGGAATGTCTAAGGCATTAGATGATGTAGCTTTCAACTTGGTATTCCACCTGTCGCCAGAGAAAAAAAATAGCCGTCAGATACACTGGCATATCGAAGTTTATCCACAATTAAACACTTGGTCGGGGCTAGAACGTGGTTTCGGAGTTTACCTTAACAATGTCAGACCAGAAAAATCTGCAGAAGTATTGGGTTCGGCATGTAGAAAAGAGCTGGCAGGCCTTGTTGGTATTAAATAGAGCATACAAGTTTGCTAGATCAGTATAGGAATGAGATTGTTAGTATAAAATGGTAAGGCTCGAGACGTGGATATCGCTGGCGTCGCTTGGCATGGCTATGATGTTCGTAGCATTGATGATATCTTTTTACTCATTCCTGGCAGGACAGGATAAAAAAGGTCCAGGAATATATGTGGATCCAGAAGGAGTATTGATTCAAATTATATCCATTTCTGGAGTTCCAAATTTAATACTTGCTGGCCTAGTTTTCGGATTTCAAAAAACCCGCGCGATCAGATACAGTGGCATAATTTTAGTTGGGGTGGGGATTGTACTAATTTCTGGTATGTATTTTGTCATCATCATAATACCAAGCATTAATAGCTATTACATAGTTGCGGGCATCGATACCGTTCCATATATTTTTATTTTTAGCGGCATAGTGGTCGCCTGCCTTGGAGGTTATTTAGTTAATAGATCAAAGAGATACCGCCGAAATTTAGAAGGTGAAATCCATTGAAAAAGAATGAAGATCAACAGGTTGATATTGATGTATCAAGAGACATTCTTCCTATTAAAGTCCATGCAGAGTTACTTAGCAAGACATTTGATACAGCAAAAAAAAGAAATAGCCCCATTCTATCAATAGTGATAGGTACCAAACCAGATTTTTACAAACAGGCGCCTCTTGTCGTTGAAGCCATGAAAGAAAAACTGCCAGTCTTTGTAATTGATACCGGGCAGCATTTCGACGAATTAATAGGATTTGGTATTAAAGAATTTGAATTACAGAGTTCTGTTGGTTGCAATCTGCAAATTCGCGGTGACCTGATGGAAAAGGCAAGCGAACTCATAATCAAATTTGGTTCATTTGGACGATACTGTAGAAACAATTTTGGTATAGATTCTCAACTACTTCCTATAGTTCATGGCGATACTCTCGTTGCTGGAATAGCGCCTCTGGCTTGGGTCTTTGGGATGGGACAGAAAGTGGGGCAGAATGAAGCGGGTTTAAGATCTATGAGTCCCCAGGTGATGAAGAATTTGAAAATATCTGACGATCCAACTATGTTAACTATTGAGAGGTTCATTCGAGCTCAATTTGAGGGTAAATGGTTTCTGGCTAGAGAGGAACCGTTCCCAGAACAAATTGATACTTGGATTTGTTCTGCAGGGACACAGTACTTTTTTGCACCAACTAAATTAAACAAAGAAAACCTTATACGAGAAGGTTATCCTGAAGAGTCTATTCATGTGGTTGGAAATTCGGTTGTTGATGCAATTCATTTAAAACGAAACGAAATAAGATCAAATAAAAGCATTTTTGATATTTATCCAAAGTTAGAACGCGGCGAGTGGATAAGAGCAGATTTCCATAGACGAGAGAACCTCACTCCTCACCGATTCAACTCCATTATAAAGAGTATTATAAGCCTAGTGAAAGATACGGAACACAAAGTAGTTCTCGTAATGCTGAATGCTACTAAGTCTGCATTAGATGTCTATCAATTTGAGGGAAAGTTGCAGAATCTCGCCAAAGAATTTCCTGATAAATTCATCATCACTCCCCTATGGAAAGAATATACTCATGTTATCGAATTTTTGGATAGCGGGCATTGCTGGGCGGAATTGACTGATTCTGGATCTATGCAAGAGGAACTACTGTACTTTCCGAATGTATTATCATTAACTGTTAGGTTGAATACGGATAGACCAGAAACAGTGTTTGATGCAAAAAGCAACGTACTTGTCCCCCCTGTAAACCCAAGATGGATCACTTCGATTGTCAAAGAGGCCTTTAATAGAAAAGAAGGGCTAGGAATGACTCTCAGAAATAAAAAATTAATTTACGGTCAGCCCGGACAAGTTTCGAAATTGATCGTTAGGACTATGAAAAAGGAATTTGAAGATGGAAACCCAAACTTCTATCCATGGCTGCATCAAAGGATTAATCTGTGGAAGGAAAAGCAGGGATTGGATCATTATATGTAATTGTTAATCGTTTTGTCAACAAAAATTATCGCAGTATGGTACTCATATGACAGACAGCATAACAGAGATTATGGATTAAGAATGATTCCTGTGCTGAACATACATGTCCTAGTCAACCAATATCTAGCTCACCTTTCTTTTTTTACCTTATTTTATTAAGGCACTATCCTACTCTACTAATAATTTTCCAATATCATTTTGGTTTTATTATATACTTCGGCTGGTTCTGTGCCAAATATCATAATCATGGGCTCTTTACCAATATCTCCCCTGTGGTAGATGATGCGTGCATTTGGGTTTTTTATCAATGCATTCTTGATTCCCCAAAATATTGTCATGCCATCCTTTTCCTTAACATTTCGAGGCTCCTCTCTTCTGTCATAATCAGAGATCGGAAAGAACGACCGGCAAAGCATAAGTATCTTTTTGTCATATTTAATATTCATTCCTGATCTAATTGACCGATCAACCGTCATATAGGAAATAACTGCAGAAGCAACATGATTGGAAGCACCAAATTCTATATTTGAAACTGGTCTTGCCATTTTGCCTATTTTTACAATCCTACCTTTTACTCCAGCAACGTCAAGTACTGTTTTCGCGTCTGGAAGAGCAAACACCAGATTTGATTGAGTTTCAGGTAATAACTTGCCGAAGTTGTTTACTTTCTGAATCTTACTGATCGTAAGTTGTAATTGCTCCAAGATATTATAACGGTTTGCATCCTGATACATATCAGATAACGGATTTGTAACAGCAAGACCCTTGCCTACTTTCAGCACATTATTTATAGCCTTATAAACATATTGATTAGCTAAATTACAAGCGTCCTTTAGAGTAAATCCTCTTGCTATAAAAGCAGCCGCTGCAGCAGAAAAATTGCAGCCAGATCCATGAGTCTCTTTGATCCCAAGTCGTGGATTTGAGAATTTGGCTAATATTCCTCTACTATCTAAAAAGAAATCTGTAACGCATTTTTTGTTAAAGTGACCTCCTTTTATGACGACGTTTTTTGCACCAAATTTTTTTATTGCATGCGCCGCTTCAATAGCCTCTGCTTCGCCTTTGATCTTTATACTGGTCAATTTTTCAGCCTCCATCAAGTTTGGTGTAATTAGGGTCGAGATAGGAATCAGTTCTAAAATAAAGTAATCTAATGCATTATCAAGCAAAAGCTTTGTTCCGCTCCCTGCTGCAAGGACAGGATCCAAAACAACAGGACTTTTAGAATCCCGTAGGAATTTGTTGACAGCATGTATTACCTCTTTGCTATAAACCATACCAATTTTTATGGCGTCTGGAGGAATATCTGCCATGACAGAGTTAATTTGCTTCCTAATTGTTTCTGTATCTATTTCAAAAATACTGGAAACTTTCTGGGTATTTTGAGCTGTGATTGCTGTAATTGCTGTACATCCGTAGACACCCAATGCTGAAAAAGTTTTTAGATCCGCTTGTATACCTGCACCTGCTCCAGAGTCGCTTCCCGCTATGGATAATGCTACTCTTGTCAACTTATCGGGTTGAGCATTGAACTTATATTTAATCAGTCTATTGTACCCAAATAATACGACATATCTAGTCAATAAGCAATGCAGGCAGACGTTTAAATTTGATAATATTTATTATTATCTTGAAGAATGTATTCAAATCACAGCGAAAATATAAGTGAGGTCATACGATGGTAATGATGATGGGTGAGCATTGAGTAATAACAAGGATTTTCTGTTACAGCAGTTGATGTGGATCGGTATTTCACTTGGTATTAGCTTTGCTGTTTCATGGTTCATTCCCTTCCCTTACTCTTTACCAATCATAATGGCAGTTTTCATCTTACTGAGTTTTTATATGAGAAAAAGAGCGTTACGAAGAATGGGTGTATCTGGAACATCCTCGATGTTTGGTAACAGTTCATTAAACTACTATTGTATGAGCTGTGGAACAAAGCACAATCAAGCTGCTTGTCCTAAATGTGGTTCGAAGATGAAGAGAGTTGGATCTTGACAGTAATTGTATGATGTTTTTAAGATACAATAAATTACGAGCAGGCAATTATCGGTAGTAAAATAAGCAGACAGTAGAATGTTTTGTGATTTCAAGCTGACAAAATTAACTGACGATATAGAAACAGACTATGTTCATTTCAACCCATACATAAATCTGAGTACAAATAAACATTTTAGTAGCAGCATTTTTGGATTATTCCTTGAATGGCTGGTAGAATTGATTACGCTGGTAAGGTCTATGTTTATAGTAGCGGGATGTCGAAAGAGATTATCAATCTTAGCAAGGAAAAGCTAGGAGAATATGGGGTTAATGAAAACGATATTGTAGTTATTGATATCCCGGAGGGTGTTCCTGAAGGATCGATTATGGTCACTGTCTGGCCACATTATCTCTCAGTGGCAAAGGTCAAACGGGTCAGAGAGGGCTCCATTTATGCACCGCAGCTATTCAACATCAATCTTTAATTTCATGACGTTAAATTCAAGAATGGAAAAATCTTAAATTGTGTAGTCATCATGTATATATGATTGAATTCAACTTTCTTTTGTAAGCGTAGGAGACATAAAGACTGTCCTGGAGAGTGGCCCGTAGGGGATTCGTCTGGACCTACTTCGGATTGTTCTTTTGATATCAAAATAGTAAAATGCCAATGTGAATGTCATACTATAGTTCTGGGAAACAATCATCAAAAATCTTTTTGACATCTCCAATGGTTTGAATCTCATGTTGTTGTGTAAGCCTTTCTTAGTATCAAGCGGAGTAAACTGTATTGGAATTAAGATAATACTTTGTTGCGCAGATAGACGAACAATATACAACCATGTAATTGAGCCAATGGGGTCAGAGATTGGTTGATATAATCATGTTTTTCTTTTACAAACTCATGTAGCCACCACATCATCATTCCCCTACCTTTAGCTCATTCCTATTCTATCCATTATATCTTTAGCCTTCCTACGCATTTTGGCTGTAACGGTAACCACAACTATTCCTTGTAATGGTTGACCATATAAAACAAATGTGCGATAAGGAGCGAAGGCAATGACGGGTAAGGCCAGCATATCTTCCTCACCATAGACTATTACTTTAACAGGGGCCGATATTTTTAATGCCTTGTGCAGAATTGAAACAGCCTCTCTAGATATAGTGCCAGCGTGGTTAGCACAATGCAATTCATGTACGTTAATCTTCGAATGCAAACTTATCTTCCGTTTTAGTCGTCGCTCTCTATTATCAATAACCGATACATCTGGAAGTAGGTCAAAAAAAATTAATCGATCTGTAGTGGAATCGCCTATTGAAACCACTTTCTTAGCGTCTTTTAAGAGGCCTTTAATTTTTTCTTTGGTAGCATCTTCATCTTTAATAAGAACACCAAAAGGCTCTTTTAAGGTAAGGATATCTTCAAAGGTGAGAGGCATTCTGAGCTTCAGTTTGGCTGGACGAATTATTTGAATTTGATTGCTCGGATTCAGTCTCTTGTTGTGCTCGCATCTCTGTAGCGATGACACTAATTCTACCAGCTATAGTCTTGGCAACTTTGCTAAATACTAGTGAGTTCATGGAATCAGGCGCAGAGATTACCACGGATTTGCCAATGTCACTTCCTGTCATGATCAGAGGATGAAGTGGAATTTCACCAATGAAAGGTATGTTGAATTGTTCACTTACTATCTGTCCTCCGCCCTTACCAAAGATGTGTGTGTGCTGTTTGCAATGCGGACATTCAAGATAGCTCATATTTTCAACAACTCCGACAATTGGTACATTTAACTTATTGAACATGCCTATGGCCTTGACTGCTACATTCATGGCAACATCTTGTGGTGTTGTTACGATCAGTATTCCAGTAATAGGGATTGTCTGGGCTATGGTTAATGGTGCGTCACCAGTACCGGGTGGTAAATCTATTATCAAATAGTCAAGGTCGCCCCAATTAACGTCGGTTAAAAACTGCTTAACTATTCCTGAAATAATTGGGCCTCTATAAATCCCAGCTTGCTGTGATTGTTCATAGAAAAAACCCATGGAAATTACCTTAATACCCTCTGAAACTGGAGGCTGGATTTTATTGTTGATAACTTCCGGTGACGCCTTCAAGCCAAGCATTAATGGGACGCTGGGACCATAGATATCTGCATCTAATAAGCCGACTTTCGCACCTGTCTTTGCCAATGCCATCGCCAAATTTACAGACACCGTTGTTTTGCCTACACCGCCTTTTCCACTGGCAACCGCCAAAATATTCTTGACTCCTGGCAACAGCTCATCCATGGAGATGGCACGTCCTTCCATCACTCTAGCTGTAACCTTGAGGTCAAGTTCTTTTACTCCCAGGCTTGAAATAGCATTCCGAACGTCCTGTTCAATATCGCTATTGAACGGACAAGCAGGAGTAGTAAGTTCAAGAGTAAAGGCAACTTTGCCATTATTAATTACTAGATCCTTTATCATACCCATGGAAACTATGTCTTTATGCAATTCAGGATCAACAACCTTCTTCAATGAAGAAAGAACTAGGTCAACCGAAACCATATTAACAATAAAAGTTTACACAAATAGTATTTAAATCATGTATATGTATCTAGGAGCCAGCATATCACAAGATTGTGCATGCGACAGGTTTGTCGACAATACTGCGTGATGATATGGCATGTAATGCGACTGATTTAAGACCAACTTATTATGGGAAGATCTTCTTCACATCTTGAAATCTTTTTCTTAATGTTACTATACTGGTGTCTCCGGCAACGGCAATCTGTGCTTGGCTGACTTTTTCATTTTCCTTTAAACACGCGGCGTATAGTACTGCCACAGCAAGAGCATTGGGGTCCTTGCCATATGACACGGGATTTTCTTTGATTGTAGTTAGCATTTCAAGAGCCTTTCTATATGCTTTTTCGCTTACCTTTGCTTTATTGGCTATTTTGGCAAGGTATACGTTAGAATCGATTACCGGCAAATGAAGCTTCAAATGCCTTACAAGCAACCGATAACATTTTCCAGCAAATATTGAATCCGTATTCGCAGTCTCTGCGATTTCGTCAAGTGTTCGGGGTATGTTCAATTCCCTACATGCCGCATAAACCGATGCAACAATTAAGGCTCGAATTGATCTTCCTTTAATGATTCGTTTATCAAGTGCCTTACGGTAATTGTACGCTGATTTTTCTATTAGCGCGTCATTTAAAGAAAGCTTATCTTTTATCGTACTCAAAATAGCAAAAGCATTCTTGAGGTTGCGGTGATAACTTCTATTATTGCTGGAAATTTTATTCCATCGCCGCATCCTTTGCACTTTACTCATCTGGTCAGAACTAATTGCAGCGCCATTTGCATCTACATTTGAGTAAGATATGAAGGTAGAAAGGCCCATATCATGGAATGCTAAGGACGTTGGCATCCCGGTCCGACTCTTACTTTCAATATCCTCACCTGAATAAATTCTCCATTCGGGTCCCAAAGACTCGTTGTTGTCACGAACTACCATTCCACACGAACTACACACTGTTTCGCTAGTTTCTGCATCGAATACTAAAGCCCTGCTATCGCAAAGTCCACATACATCATTTCCAACCTTGGACGAAGCCCATGGTTCCTGTTTCATCAATTCTTATTATCGTCAATAAGAGAATTGTAGTCAATATAGGGAACATGTTTACAATTGCACCGGAAGTGCATTAAAAGTGTTCATTTCGTTATTTTGAACACAGGGACATGCTTTCACAAGCTCTTTATTACAGTGAATCTAAAACAATCACTTTGTGTTAATATGGCACCAAATTTAACCGAAGACGCCCGTTCTGCGACGGTAACTAGATCGTTTAGGTTTGAAAGTGCTTTATCAAAAATTTTAGACGAGGAGGCAGGAAGAATGGGTGTTTCTGTAAATGCTTTGGTCGGCATCATTCTGAAAAGGTATAGTGAGTTTACGAGGTATTTATCGAAGATAGATATGATTGTTGTTAACCGCGAGTTGTTGATTTCTTTGCTTGAATCCAGCGATGAGGACTATCTCTATGAGTTGGGTGTAAAATTAGGGAAGACAGTACCGGTTGATACAATTATGTTCTGGAAAAAAGATCTATCTGAAGAATCTGTATTAGAGTACATAGAAAAAATTATCTGTAGATATGGTTATCTTGGTACCTACGATGAAGTGTCTCAATCTAGCAGCCGAACTATTGTAATAAGACATCGGTTAGGGAGAAATGGATCAAAATTCTTTGAAGGATACCTCAGCTCCGCTTTGAAAAATACTATTGGGAGAGACGCGATATTTGAAGTGACAGACTCTTCGGTTAAATTTGAAATAAAGAACTTGGTCAATAACCATCAATAATAAATTATCCAAAGGTTCATAAATTGATATTTAGGTTATCAATGCATTCAAAAATGTTTGCCAGAGCATACATGAGTGATGTAGTGAGAATTCCTCCTAATAGACTGACAAACTCTCTGAAGGACACTGCTATTGGAATTTTAAAGGAAAAGTATGAAAGCATGATCAGTCCAGAGCTCGGTTACGTAGTAATGATTATAGATGCAACTGCGAATGCTGTTGGGAAGTTGGTTGCAGGTGATGGGGCAACTTACCACAAGGTTACTTTTGAGGCATTGACATTTTATCCAAAACTCCAAGAAGTAGTCGAAGGTGAAGTTGTAGAGATTACTGACTTCGGAGCTTTTGTTAGGATTGGGCCGACTGATGCTCTGCTACATTTATCCCAAATAACGGATGACTATCTAAAAAGTGACGTAAAGCAGGGAGTAATTGTCGCTAATCAAAGTGCAAAGTCGCTCAAGATAGGTTCAAGAATACGTGCTAGGGTGACAGCCGTAAGTCTTGGTAAGGGAGCCGCAATGGGTAAAATTGGCATAACTTGCAGACAACCATTCCTTGGCGCAAGCGAATGGATAGAGCAGGAAATAAAGAAGGCAAAACAGCCGCCAGCAGCTGCAGCGACAAAGAAAGGAGGGGCAGCAAGTAGGTGACTAGAGAAGTTGCCTGTAAAAAGTGCAAAGCTGTTACTATTGGAAAAGTATGTCCTATTTGTAAATCAACAGATCTCACTCCAGACTGGTCTGGAATTATTATCATTTTTGATGCTTCAAAATCTCAAATAGCCGCTACTCTTGACATTTCAATTCCTCACAAGTACGCTCTCAAGGTTTCATAGAAGTTACCGAGAAAATGAAAAATTTGCAGGTGTATCTAAAGGTTCGAGAATCACTGACAAGTTTTCTGAGGGAAGATATTGAAACTGGGGACATAACCAGCAACAGCATTATTTCACCTAATATTTCTGCTCGAGCCCAAATTATATGCAAAACTAAAAAGACGGCAATGGTTTGCGGTCTCGAAGAGGCCAGTATGGTTTTTGACATTTGTGATTGCAGGACCCAGACATTAGTCAGGGATGGTGTAATGGTAAAAAATCAAGATGTAGTGATGAATGTAACCGGCAGAGCACTATCTATTTTAAAGGCAGAAAGAACTGCGCTCAACTTAATAATGAGAATGAGCGGCATCGCAACCGAAACCAGAAAGTTCATTGAGTTGATAGGTGTTTACAAGGATTCTGTTAGAATTGCATGTACACGTAAAACTGCGCCAGGTTTGCGGTTCTTCGATAAGAAGGCCGTGTCGATAGGTGGTGGAGATACCCACCGAATGGCTCTAGATGACATGGTTTTGATAAAGGATAATCATCTTTTATTTTCTGAATCTATAGAAAAATCTATTAAACTCGCAAGACGGAATACTGGCTCGTCTGTGAGAGTGGAATGTGAGGCGACCACATTGGATGATGTAATTGCAGCGATCAATGCTGGTGCTGAGATTATAATGCTCGATAACTTTTCTCCACCAGAGGTAATTAGAACAATAAGGGAAATCACAAAAAAGGGCATTCGAAATAGAGCTAAATTGGAGATTTCTGGAGGAATAACCTTGCAAAATGTGAAATCTTATGCAAAATCAAAACCCGATATAATTTCGATTGGTCATCTAACTCATTCGCCAGAGGCAGTTGATTTCAGTCTAGAGATGATCCAGAAAATCTGATAATGGCCGCAGTTTAGAATGAATATTAAGTTAACAATTTCTACGATACTGCCAACATTCGGGCTATTGAACGTTGAGCTTTCTCAGCAATATTAGTGGGAACCTTGACTTCATATACATCATTTACAAGCGAATTGTAAACCTTTTCTAGATTAATCTTTTTCATATATTTGCATACCGCATCTTCTTTGAGTGGAATGAATTCTTTGTTTTGGGGGTTTTCCTTCTTCATTCTATGAATAATACCTGTCTCTGTTGCAATTACAAATTGCTTCGCATTTGATGTTCTGACATGATTCATCATTCCTTCTGTTGATAATATATATCCTGTCTTTGTCAATTCACCTGTTGCCATATGATAGAGTGTAGATGATGTACAGCTGCATTCTGGATGAACCAAAAATTCTGCGTTTCGAAAAGTTGAGAGCATATTATTGATTTCTTCTGCATTTATGCCAGCATGTACATGGCATTCACCAGGCCAAATATACATATTTTTCCTCTTAGTTACTTTTGCTACGTAAGATCCCAAGAACAAATCGGGTAGAAAAAGGATTTCTCTATTTGCGGGTATGCTATTCACCACTTTAACTGCATTGGAAGACGTACAACAATAATCCGATAGCGCCTTTACTTCAGCTGAAGTGTTAACATAAGATACTATTACCGCGTTCGGATGTTCTGTGATCCAAGTTTTTAATTCATCAGCGTTAATCGTAGAGGCTAGGGAACATCCAGCGCCTAGATCAGGAATTAAGACCTTCTTCTCTGGGCAGATGATTGAGGCTGTTTCAGCCATGAAATGGACACCACAGAATATTATAGTGTCAGCTTTAGTTTGCGCAGCATTTCTTGATAGAGCTAATGAATCACCTATGAAGTCTGCTACGTCCTGTACTTCCGGGATCTGATAGTTATGTGCAATAATTACTGCATTCTTTTGTTCCTTTAAAGCCAAAATTCGGTTCCTGTGTTCAGCATCCTGCATTGTCATTTCGATAGATAACAAGGATCCTATGTCAACTACTACATTTAAAGTAGTATAATCGAGGACAGCATTGTCCTATAGCTGTATAGTATAGGCAATACTTGCCTCCTTTCGATATCAAGAGGGTGTGATAATAACATCTGTTACTTACAACATGTGTTTGGTTAAAAGTATCAGACACTATTGGCCATATTCTTGCTATAGAATGAAATTAAAAAACAAAGGTTCTACTGCTAGTACAGTATTTAACTTGTTGTCTGTTCCGTAGTTGTCGTAGCGGTTGAAGCACCATCGACTATTTCTGCGATGGCAAATCTGTTTCCTACTTGAAGTACCCGAATCTTTGCGTTCTGACCCACCTTTCCGTCCTTAACAAAGATTACAAACCCCTGTATTCTTGCAATACCGTCTCCCTTTCTGCTGATCTCTGTGACCTGAACATCGTATTCTTTGCCTGTCTCGACTGGCTTAGGACCAAAGTTGTCATTTCTTCTAAATCCTCCGTAGCTCATCCTTTATACCAGTTGGAACCAAATCAAAACCACATATAAACTGTCGAGTACACCAGATGGTACAAAAAATGAATCATTTAATCGATCATGTTCCTATTCTAATGCTATCATCGCAAGCTGAACGTAAACATTCTATTGCTGATAACACCGCCAGAAAACTTGTCTTCGGATTAGTCGGACTAGGTATGTTACGAACGGAAATTATCATTTCACCAAACTTGCCATTAGCGGTAATTTCATGTTGATTCATACTTGTATAGGGGTCTACGATGATTTTGACTTTTGTTCTCTCTATTCCAATTCCAGCTAAACTTAGTATTGCAGCAACATTTACATTTGCTGGGAATTGCTTTACAGCATCTGCAGCAGAACCTTCGTAGATTATTGTTTTCTCAGTTATAGCATATACATCAATTCTTGTCATATTGAAAAAAGGAGCATCAGCAAGGGCTCTTGGGTTTTTTGTTGTAGTAAGTATTACTGAATCGAGGAGTTGTCTTACACTACGGATAGCATCAATACCAGCTATGGCACCAGTAGGCACATAAATACGACTGGAACTATGATATGCAATATTGAGTAATTCGGACAGGAGAAGTGGATCTGCAAGAGCACCTACACTCATGATAATCAAACTTTTACCCTGTTCTACTATTTTTTTACTAAATCGATTAACAGCATCCTGTGAGGCAGACTCAACAATAATATCCGTATCTCTGAAAGAAGATGAAGCGATGAATTTTGAAAAGTCGGTAAATGTACGAGGATTACTAGATCGGAGTTTAGATCCCAGTGATAGGGCGGCATGATCCGCTGCATCAAAAAGAGAAATAATAGAAGCATTCTTTATCTTACCCTCGTCAACAGCAAAGGCAAGCTCGCTTCCGATAGTGCCACATCCTATGATGCCTACTTTTTTTGACATTCTTTACTTGACCAGGAATCAGCATACATTCTTTATGTCTACGTTCTAAGTTAATCGATTAAACTTGAGCTTTGAGGACATTTATTATCTTCTTCCGCGCTCCGGCCTTTTCTGTCCTGGTAACCTCCTTTTTTCAAAACGTCTGATAAAATTGTTCTTATTACGAACTTTTGATACAGGGCTCAGCCTGGGTCTGCCCTGAACTTTTGGGGTCTGCCCTCTTACTTTACCAGCTTTAGTCAACGATCCGTGTGTCGGCATATCTATTTGTTACAAGCTATCAATTTAATATATGTATTGTCTCTAATTGTAATTATGTGGAGTTTTTTTCTCGACCATTGTTGTTTCCCCTTAAACTGGTCAAATGTACTATAAAGATTATGTAACAGATATATATACAGCCCATTTATAAAGCCAATTCAGGATGCCTCAAACCAAGCCTATTGTCAGCATCGAGAATGTAGTTGCTTCTGCAACTGTAAACCAAACTGTAAATCTGAACTTAATTACGCAGATCTTTCCCGATGTGGAGTATCATCCAGATCAATTCCCTGGACTTGTTTTCAGATTAAAATCACCGAAGACAGCTACGTTGATTTTTAGTTCTGGGAAGATGGTATGTACCGGGGCAAAGTCAGAAGAACAAGCCATTAAAGCAGTCAGAAATGTAGTTCAAAAATTGAAGAAGGGTGGAATCCCAATTGAACACGAACCACAGATTGAAATCCAAAATATTGTCGCCTCTGCAAGCCTTGGCGGGAAAATTCATCTCGAGCTTGCCGCTAGAGTACTACCTAGAAGTATGTATGAGCCAGAACAGTTTCCAGGTCTAATACACAGAATGCTGGACCCAAAAACAGTAATACTATTGTTTGCTAGTGGTAAGCTAGTTTGTACAGGCGCGAAGAAAGAAAGCGAAGTATATAGAGCAGTGCATAATCTACATACCTTGCTCGAAGAAAAGAATTTGATGATATATGAAAGCTAATTAGTTTCCGACTCGAATCTATATTTTAATACGGATTCTAATATATTTTCGTCAATGAGACCTTTGTTGTTCAAAACACTAACAATTTCTTCGATGGTTGTTAGCGAAATAAAATTTACATCCTTTTTTCTTAGATTTTCTTCTGCTCCTTCAAGCCTACTTACTATAGCAAGAACATTTTCAACAACGCCACCATTTGACCGAATGACATCTACTGCATAACTAGTAGATATACCTGTAGTAGCAACATCATCAACCACCAATACTTTTCCACCAGGTTTAAGATATCCTTCGATCATTTTAGTAATCCCGTGTCCTTTTGGTTCTTTTCTGACATAGATAAACGGCTTTACTATTTCATATGCCAACGCAGAGCCAAATACTAGTCCTGAGGTTGGGATTGAACCAAGTGAGTCAAACTCTAGATCGATTTTAGATGCTATTTTGTCCCTTAGAGCTCCTATTGTAAGCCGGAAATGCCTGGGAAAACTTGCTATTGTTCGCAAATCGATATAATAGGGACTTTCTTTGCCGCTGGTCAATTTAAATACTCCAAATTGTAAACCGTTAGTTTTTAGTAGAAAGGATGCAATTTCTGAAACAAAGTCTGTTTGCATTACGTTTTATATGAAATTGATTTATTTTAACTCTTTCAATTATTTGTAATGCCCGAGATCTGGTTAAAGTATGGCACCACTGACGCTGTGTTGAATATTAAGTATGAAAATCTGCTTAAGCATGTCTCTTCAGACTTGCCATTATTAAGTGAGGATGAGATTAGATTGCATCTAAGCAACGTTTCCCTCGCGGATGATCTGCTAATTTTTGCCTTATCCGATACAAGGTTAGCTGCCAAGATTATTATTTTACTGCTTGAGTTGGCACAAGCAAAAGGGCTTACAAACGTGACTATCGGTGTTCTTCCAAGAATAGGAGGCGTATTGGCGAATAATCTGGCGGATAAGGCAAGTTTGTTGAGCCAAATCAATTATCAATCATTTCATAATATGATAGAAAAATATCAGAATATTCTTTTTATTTCCCAGACAATATATGATCCTTTATTTGGGTATGGCGGTGCTCCCACAATATTGTTGCGTAATTATATGCGTGAGAGTATGTCAGAAGCTTTCACTGCAAGACAAGACAATTTGCCCAAGCCGGGAGTCAAAGGCCCACCACTAAAGATTGCTCTCTCTAATTCGGAAAATATCTCTGCTAAATCTATTGAGTTGGTAGCAAATTCTTTTGGCATTGCTGGAATTTACTACGGGAGTATTAGTGAGGCATCGCAGAGTGCAATTACGCATTTGGATTCTGTCTCCACAATTGAAATGGAGTCAGCTAAATCTGCAATTATCGGCACGAGTAGTGAAATCGGATTGCATTTAACACTTTCAGATTCATTAAATTCACTGTGGAATACAATCCATATCGTTAGAGAAAATGGGTCAGCTATATTGCTTTCTGAAAATCGAAGAGGACTTGGAGAAGGGGCATTACAAATGTATGTTGAAGGACGATTAAAGATTGAAGAACAATTGAAAACCAGCTATATCAATGGTCTTGAACATCTGCTATATCTCCAAGAATTGAGGCGAAAATACGAATTAGGAATAGTATCTACACTACCACAATATTATTTGAAAAAGCTAGGGTTTGATGTGTACATAAGCTTAAAAAGTGTGTTAGAGAAATTACTTACTAAGCATGGAAAATACCATAAAGTTCTTGTACTCTCTGATGCTGATATTGTCTTTCTAAAAAAGAAGTTTTAGACCATTAATGGTGTTTGTAGTTATTTTCAAAACACGAAATCTGGTAATTCTTGTAGTTTGAAATTTGTTCATTATATTTATTGTCTGATGCACAGTTTCATTAATCTGATAAGGTTAAATAATTTGTTTTGTCATATTCGGACAGTTTGCAAACGACTCTACGGAGAGTAGGTGATTATATCATTCGTAGATGTGAAGAGAAGGATCTTACCTCTGTTATCAGTATTAATATGAATACCCTTCCTGAACATTATTCAGACTACTTCTTCGAGTCTATCCTACGTGAGCTACCTGAGGCATTTGTTGTTGCGGAAGTTAATGACAACATCATAGGTTATATAATGTGTAAGATTGAATTTGGTTTCTCTAACTTTAGGAAATTAGGATTTGTAAAGAAGGGACATGTAGTTTCTGTAGCCGTTTTAGACCAGCATCGTGGCAAAGGCGTTGGTAGGGCCTTGATGCTTGAAGGCGTTAATGGTGTAGTTAGCAGAAAGAGTGATGAAATTTACCTTGAGGTTCGAATTAGCAATGAACCAGCCATCAAAATGTATGAAAAATTGGGTTTTCAAATAAAATCTAGACTACGCACATATTATAGAGATGGAGAGGATGCCTATCTTATGGCATTAGAATTTATCTAGATATATAAATAAGGTGCCGTTGATGTCAAAAAGTAGGAACATGAGAAAAAGACGTGGCAAAGGTGCAGGACTTATTATTTTGATTTTTTCGATCATAGCATTTATTGTCTATGCTTACTTTCTTCTCGGTACGGACTGGGGAATAGTGGTTCTTAGACTTACGGTACTCGGAGCAGTTACTGCCTTGTTGGCAGTATTAGCATGGATAGGCTACACAATGGCTACGGCGCCAGAACTAGAAGGACAATGACCTTGCATATTTCACCCAATAAGACAAACGTCAGATACTACTTGATATATTCGTGGCCCTACCTCTCTAACTACTCTCGTCGCAATAATTCTATGCTCGTATTTAACAAACGCTTGTTTGGTATCGTCTGAGCCTATTTCTAAAGCGAGTTTTTTTGTATGAGCCTTTACGTGGGCAAAGTAGTGAATGATACCTTTGTTTCCTTTTAATGCCGATACTGCTGAATCTACAAATTCCTTTGCCTTCTCAGGTAACGGCATCAACACTCGAGTAGACAGACCTTTAAGTTGATCATTGATGACCTCCCTCGCGTCTCCGCAAATCGGAAAGACCCTGTCTTGTACCTTGTTTAATTTTGCATTGAAAAGAGCCAATTCATTCGCTGCGGGGTTAGAATCTATATTGTAAACATTACACGTCAAATTTTTTTTGGCTATTAGAATAGAGTATGTTCCTACTCCTCCAAACATATTTGTAATAATTTCATTATCCGTTATCAATTTCGTAATTCGCAATCTTTCCGTTGATAACCTTGGAGAAAAATATGTTTTTACAACATCGACTTTGAATCTACAACCATGTTCTATATATTCGGTAACTGTGCTGTTGATACCTGCAAGGTATTCTAAACTACGGATTCTATAATCTCCCTGAACACCTGAAATTTGCGCAAAAATAGATTTTGCTGGTTTAACATTTTCAAGAATCGTCTTCGCGATTATTTGTTTTTTTAGGTTTAAAGATCTTGGAATTTTTATTATTATTATGTCGCCAATTATATCGTACGCAGAATAGATTTGGGATGTTTCTTCAGGAGTCAGAATTTCCTTTAGGATACTTTTTAGTATGTGAGTCATAAGACAATTCTTAATGATTCTTAATGTAGTAGTAGTTACCAGATTCTTTTTGTATTCTGTCTAGTCTTCCCCCTTCTTTATTTACCCGCGGTCTACCAGTATTTTCATCCCTTCTATATGTTATAGACAAGGCTTTTAAGAATTGGTTCATTCCAGCCTCCTTGTGTATAGGGGAGCCGGCAGAACCCTCTAACCCAGGATGTCCCTCGAAAATCACTAATGAATCTGCTACGAGGTCTATCAGCTGCATGTCATGATCTATGATTATTGCAGATTTTCCTTGTGATCTGACGAAACGTTGAAGGAATTTTGCGAGTGAGATCCTATCCTCTATGTCCAAGAATGCGGATGGTTCGTCTAATGCGTAGATATCTGCCTGTCGGAGCAAAGACGTTGCCACTGCGACCTTTTGTAATTCACCTCCACTAAGGTTTTTAACATTTTTTTCATAGAGTTTTTTCATTCCCATTGGCATCAAAATCTGCTCTTCTATTTGAGAATTTTCAATCTCTCTTTGATAAGCTATATGGAATAATGAGCGCACATCACCATCATAATCTTGATTAAGATACTGAGGTTTTAACGAAATTCTAGCACCAATTTCTATATTACCGGAATCAGGCTTATCTACTCCTGCCAACATTCTCATGAAAGTCGTCTTTCCTAAGGCATTTGCACCTACTATTCCCACAATCTCTCCTTTCCTCAACTGCCCAGAAGCTATGTTTAGCTTAAATGATGGAAATAACTTGGTGATATTTGTATAACGCGCTACGGTAATATCTGAAATCATATCATCAACCGAGCTCGTGGTATCAAATCTGAAGGCCTTTTCCCGAAACCGTACGTTTTCTGATGGACTGAATCCTTCTAGGAAGTTGTTGATGCCAAGTTTGGTACCTTGTAGGGTAGAAACAATACCGTATGCACCGGGTTCTCCATATAAGATATAAACATAGTCTGAAAGATAATCTAAAAGGGTCATATCATGTTCTACTACCATCACGCTCTTTCCTTCTCCAGCAAGATTTTGAATAACTTTGGCTACAGCAAGCCGCTGGTAAATGTCATTGTAAGAGGAAGGTTCATCAAAGAAATAATAGTCAGCATCCTTAGAAGCTGCTACCGCCACTGCCAATCTCTGTAACTCCCCACCGCTTAACTCTGTGACATTCCTATCGAGTGCGTTCTTCAGTCCAAGATCATCTATCAACATTTCTGCCTTTTTTCGCTCATCGTATTTGTATAATAATTCCTTGGCAGTTCCCTTGAATGTTTTCGGAATGAGATAGACTAGCTGAGGTTTGATTGAAGCGCGCATAGTACCATTAACGATCCTCTCAAAATGCAACTTTAGTTCAGTTCCTTGAAAGTTTTCTAGAACTTGATCATGCGTTACCTTGTCATTAAAATTGCCAAAATTTGGTTTAATGCTTCCAGACAGAATATTTACTATCGTAGATTTGCCTATGCCATTCCTCCCTAGCAAACCTACTACTGATCCTTGCTTTGGAGTTGGAAGACGGTATAGTCTAAATGAATTGATACCGTACTGATGAATTTTATCTTCTCCCAACTCCTTAGCTAAGTTAACAATAACAATTGCATCGAAAGGACACTTCTTTACACATATGCCGCAGCCAGTACAAAGGTCTTCTGAAATTACTGCTTTTCCGTCGTCTGGACGCTGAACTATGCATTCTCCACCCGTCTTATTTACTGGACAGTAGATAATGCATTCCAGGCCACACTTCTTAGGCTGACATAACTCTTGATCTAGAACGGCCACCCTATGTGTCGATTTTGTCGAATCACCCAATATGATACAATTCATTTTTGCAATAATGTATTATATAGCTTATGAGCCATAGGCTATTCTACTTACTACGGTGTTTTTATCTTACCCATTAGTTTTCTCTATGAAGGTTCAAACCAATAAAACGTAGATTCCATATTATGGGAAGGTTAAATTAACCCCTTTGTCAATAGATAGATTGAGCCGGCCATAGCAACAGGGTGCGACCCGGTCCCATTCCGAACCCGGAAGTCAAACCTGTCGACGCTGCTGCGTTACTGACCTGCGTGAGCGGTTGGAAAACAGCAGTGCTGGCATTTAATATAACAACCCCCAATTTCATCGCACATTCTTATTCTAGAAGGCAGGGGAAAGGATTGACATTTACATTGCAAGACTATTTTACGAAGCAGTCGACAGTAAAATTAAGTAGCAGAACATAGTATAATATATCATCATTATGTTAGTCAACCGGCAGTACTTGGTTGTTGTCAATATTGGATGTATTTTCTTTGACTGCACGAGAAATGTGATCAATAATGATTAACTGATTGTCATTTTAACTGACTGGCATCTCCAAGATGTACTTGTTTGAGTAATTCCTTAACATTAGATCCTATACGATCAATAATATCATAGATCGATGTCAAACCTTCTGGCTCCCATGCCCGAGTTTCGATAATACAGGCGTAATTTGCCACTTTAATCGAGATATTCCTTACCTCGTCTTTCATTATGCTCTTGACGAAGGAATCATATAGCACTACATCCTTTGTTAAAACATCTGCTAGAACACCGCCGCTCCAGCCTAACTGGGTAACCGTTCCGTTATGGAGACTAAAGTACGGATTAGCACATAATAGTTTGAAAGCGTTATCATCATTTTCTATAATATGTTGATTTTCTATCAAACAATAAACGTTGTAAAAAGGTCCCATACGTACGATATCTTCAATCCCTATGTAGTCAATATTTTCATCGTATATCCTAACAAAACCATCCCTGTGAAAAAGCCATCTTTCAAAGTAAGGACGAAGGGCAGCTGGTATATCCAGTAACGCATTACCTTCCTTGCAATTAATGCCAAGTAAGAATAGCTGGTTGACCAGTTCCCCGATTGGAAATATAGGCATTAGTATTTCAAAATAACTATTTCAAAGTATTAGATATAGTTAATCGAAAGTTTCTGGATGGTGGAGTAGAATAAAAAAAGAAAGCATATGATAGTTGACTTTGAATAGTAAGTTAATTATAACTCGGATGATGAATTGCCTCGAACTAACAACCGAGGCAAAACACTTTATTGTCCAATACTACTTTCCTCTTCTAATAACTTTACTAGTGTTCTTAGTCCGAAGCCTGTAGCACCTTTGGGATTATAGCTTCGTTCGGATGTACCTTCTTGAGTCCAAGCAGTTCCTGCGATATCAACGTGGATCCAGGGAACACTGCCAGTAAAGTTTGACAGAAATGCAGCAGCAGTTATAGCTCCTGCAGGTCTTCCTCCGATATTTTTAATATCTGCCACAGTGCTTTTCAGCTGTTCTTGAAATTCATCGAATAAAGGAAGCTCCCAGATTTTTTCTCCTGTTTTCTCAGAGACCTTTATCAATCTTTCAACTAGGTGTTTGTTTGTTCCAATCGCTCCAGCTACGTTAGCACCGAGTGCGATAACACATGCCCCTGTTAGGGTAGCCAAATCGATGATTGCTTTCGGATTGTAGAGCTTGATACCATATGCTAATGCGTCCGCAAGAATCAGTCTACCTTCTGCATCCGTATTTAAAACTTCAACGGTTTTACCATTGTACATGTTTATTATATCTCCCGGCCTGTAAGATGTAGCAGAGGGCATGTTTTCAACAGATGGCACAATGCCAACGACATTTAACGGGAGCTTTAATGATGCTATAGCTCTTATAGTGCCAAGAACTGTACATCCTCCACATTTGTCAAATTTCATTTCATCCATCTTATCTCCTGGCTTCAGTGAAATTCCGCCGGTATCAAACGTAACTGCTTTTCCAATTAGGAGATATGGTTTTCTATTGTCTGAAGCTCCATTATATTCCAAGACAATCATTTTAGGTGGATTATTACTTCCCTTTCCAACAGCAACTACTGCAGCTAATCCCATTGATTCCATTTCATATTTTTCTATAATTCTTGCCTTTACCGAATATTCATTTGCAAGTGACAACGCAACGCTAGCCAAATGAGCTGGCGAACATTCGTTTGGAGGAAGATTACTTAAATCACGTGCAAGGTATACCGCCTCCACTATTAGATTCACCTTATTAACGATAGATTGGAAGAGTGTTGATTCTGAGGTAACTAGAATTGTAACTTCATTAATCTTTAGAGATTGCTTCTCATTGTCGTTTGTCTTGTATCGCGTAAAAGAATAAAGTGAAAGGCAAATGCCTTCACAGATTGCTTGGATTAGTCCGTCATTCAACTTAGAAAAGGGTAAAATAGAAAACTCGGTTAGTACTGTTTCCTTTGCCTTTAAAGCTGCTTTTCCTGCAATAACCCTTGCAATTTCATCTGTAAATTTTTCTCGCTTGCCAAGTCCGACAAGCATGATTTTTTTCATAGGTCCCTTGCCCATTGTATGTAGAACAACACTCGAACCCAAGCCACCGTTGAATTCTTTATTGTCAATGATCTCCTTAATTGTGATGGCTAGGGATGGATCGAGTTCATTTGATTGTGGGAAATCTCGTTCATTTTCAAAAATACCAACTACTAAAAGGGAGGTCCTTTTCTGGTCAATTTTTGTCTTTTCGACTTTGATCTGAACCATTTGAAGGTTGTAGATATTGTCACTTTATTTTAAACTATTGAAAATAATCCTAGTAAAGGCTTCATTTTTCGGAATGTTTGATGAATGTGATATTCTATCCATTACATAGGAAACAAATGCTGTGAGTATCACCTGTGTGGTCGTTAATGATAGAACAATGAGTTAACCAATCACCATCAACGTACACTTCAAATTCGAAGTGACAGAAATGATGAGATGTCATAGAAGTCGACAAGGCAGGAAAATTACGCCAAAATTATCAAGATAGTAATAAACCATTTGGATTATTCAATAATTGAGATTTGCATAAGGCTATATGTTTTTATCCCCCTAGTTCACATTTTCTTATAATGGTATTAGAAATATCAGACGGTCATTGTCTCTATGAATTTTAATATGCGTTATCTGGATTTGAAAAGGAAAATACGGGATGTACGTATGCTGGCAATTCAAGGAATTGCAGAGGCTGGCTCGGGTCACCCTGGAGCATCATTCTCCGCGGCAGAGGTTATGGGTACAATATACTTTAGGAAGATGAAACACGATCCTTCTAAACCAGATTGGAAGGAAAGAGATTATTTCGTGAACTCAAAAGCACACTCAGCACCAGGATATTATGCCACATTAGCTGTGGCAGGTTACTTCGCAACAGATGAAATTAAGACTCTAAGAAGGATTGGTTCTCGTCTTCAGGGTCATCCTGTGAGGTATTCAGAACAGCAGAAACAGCATAGTATACCAGGAGTCGAATATTCTGGTGGCTCTGAAGGTATAGGTTTATCCGTGTCAATAGGTATTGCAATCGCCAATAAACTTGATAGCAAAAACAACCGGGTATATGCTTTGATCGGCGATGGCGAGTCTAATGAAGGGCAAGTATGGGAAGCGGCTATGGCTGCTTCTAAATTCAAATTAGATAATCTCATTGCAATATTAGATCGCAATCGTATCCAACAAGACGGCTTCACTGAGGATATCATGCCTCTTGATCCAATGCGTGACAAGTGGTTGGCATTCAATTGGAATGTAATTGAGATCGATGGTCATAAGGTCGAACAAGTTATAGACGCACTTAACAAGGCAAATCAAGTAGAAGATAAACCCACGTTAATCATAGCCAATACTATCAAGGGTAACGGCATTAAGCACATGACGAATAATCCGCAATGGCATGGCAAAGCCCCTCCACGGAAACATACGCCGATACTATTGGAAGAACTCGAAAGCGAATGTTTGATTGCACCATCGATTATCGCGGGAGAGCGGGAAAATTACGAAGAAAAGGTTAGAAAGGCGGAGCGCGGTGGGGCAGACATTGTACATTTAGACGTTATGGATGGCAGATTTGTACCGAACATAACTTTTTTCGCAGACACAATTAGGAAACTACGCCGTATAACTAGCCTCCCGTTTGATGTTCATCTAATGATTGAGAATCCATTAAAGCATCTACAAGATTATATCGATGCTAGATGTGATATAATTACAGTCCATGCAGAAGCTTGTGATGAAGGTGATTTTGTGTCTATAAAGGAAGCACTACTATCTAATGGAATTAGCCCGGGGATCGCAATTAATCCGTCTACTGATATTCCAGATTGGCTTTATTCTCATACAGAAAATATTGATGTAGTGATAATTATGTCGGTGAATCCAGGTTCTGCAGGACAAAAATTTATTCCAGAAGTTTTGCCGAAAATGGTAATGATAAACAAAAAGCTTAGGGAGCATGGGTTCAAAGGGTATATAGAGGCTGATGGTGGCATCGATGAAACAACCTTGCAACAGGTCTATGATTCGGGTGCTAGAATCCTGGTAGCAGGCAACGCTGTATATGGAAGCTCTGATATTCACGGAGCAATTATCCAACTGAGACACAAAGCTAACGTAACATTGGAAAGGAGGCTTATAGAGCACGCAAGCGCGATTGGAATAAGATCCGACTGGATAAAGATACGTAAACATATATTGATTCCTCTTGCAAATGAGTTAGAGATAGAAGGCGAACTACATGCAGTTAAGTAGCGAGAAAAAGACAGCCGACATGAGGGGGGTCTATGGAGATACCTTAGTAGAATTAGGCCGGACAGACAACAAAGTAGTTTGTGTTGGAGCAGATACTACAGATTCACTTAAGACAAAGAAATTTGGAGACAAATTCCCTGATAGAATGTTTAACATAGGAATTGCAGAGGCGAATCTTGTTTCAATAGCCGCTGGACTCGCAATAGCCGGTAAAATTGCGTTTGCAAGTACCTATGCAGCTTTTCTTCCAGGTAGGTGTCTGGATCAAATTCGCAACGCTATATGTTATCCGAGTCTTAATGTAAAGCTTGTTGTCTCGCACGCTGGCTTGACTGTGGGGCCTGATGGAGCATCGCATCAGCAGATTGAAGATTTTTCAACTATGCGATCTATTCCCAACATTAGAGTGATTGTGCCTGCGGATGCAGTATCAGTGAAATATTTGATAAAATCAATAGCTCATACTCCTGGCCCATTTTATGTTAGACTTGCAAGACCGTCTAGTGACGTCCTATATGCAGAAAAAGAAACAGTATTCACCATAGGCAAAGGAAACATTTTACGTGACGGTTCAGATGCAACGATTATATCATGTGGATTAATGGTACCAAGATCCTTGGAGGCAGCAGACATCTTGAAAAGAAATGAAAATATTTCATGTCGAGTTGTAGATATGTTTTCGATCAAACCTATTGATACCGAGCTTGTGGAGAAATGTGGCAGAGAAACTGGAGCTATCGTGACCGCTGAGGAACACAACGTCATTGGTGGACTCGGAGGAGCTGTAGCCGAAGCATCTACTGAGAGTTATCCTGTGCCAATTAAGCGTATAGGTGTTAAAGATGTGTTTGGGGAATCTGCGAGGGATGAAGAGGTTGACGCACTTCTTGAAAAATATGGGCTAACTTCCACAGACATAGCTCGAGCAGTTGTTGAGTCAAGAGGCAGGAGCAAAGGATGAAAATCTTTCTCGATACTGCTAATCTAGAGGCTATTAAGC
>Ga0207663_10000105_pt1 | contig 40465 bp, 80 predicted proteins | sample LARL53metaG_FD_184346 | JGI IMG/M metagenome (GOLD analysis project Ga0207663, IMG submission 184346) | Corn, switchgrass and miscanthus rhizosphere microbial communities from Kellogg Biological Station, Michigan, USA - LAR L5-3 metaG... | ecosystem: Host-associated > Plants > Roots >...
GGTCTGAAAATACGCCGGTTTATTTTAATCGAAAATCTGAGAATGATCCGGTTGTATTTTTTAGACGATCAGAAACAGTTGCTATTGATTATGACTTTATTGTCTGGATACCATCAGGAATATTTACCTCAGAAGTGGAAAGACGAATCAGATCTTATACGAATATTTACAAATTGGCCGGCCCTTCATTTATAACAAATTCTTATTGATATGAAAAAATATACATCGACCGCGTTAGGCGGCGCACCTGTTGATGACGATGATCTACTTGATATTTTTAATTCTGAGATATGGGCAGCTATACAGGGACAGTTATCAACCTTTGATTCAGATGTAGAGGGCATTGTTATCACCGGGTGTGTGACTACTGCAAACGCAGGTAATTTCGATATGACCGCAGGGATAGTTTATTTGAATGGTGAGTTTATGCGGATAGCTGCCGCAACTAATCAAACATTCACTAAATATATTGCTCCATCAACGCCCGTAAATGACGATAGGCAATATGCCGACGGAACCACAAATACGATCGCCGTCACCAAAGGTGCTGGATTGGTTAGCAGTGCGCCAGGTTCGGGACAATACATAAAAATAGCTTCATTAACAGATTTAGATGAACGCAGAACTATAAGCGCACCCACAAAATGGAATGACATAGTTCCAATAAACGGATGGACTGCAAGAGCTGGTGCAGCTAAACCGCAATGGAGAAAGGCCAATGACGGAAGAGTCTATTTAAGAGGGATTATCGATAATATATCATCCGCAGCAACGTCAAATCAAATATTAAATTCTGGCGACTTACCACCTATTACTTTATTATCTGCGTCAGGTATTTGGTTTAATGTGTATGATCCTAATGCAACTGCATTTATAAGTGTTGAAGTTGAGCACACTGGATATTTAGCGGCTGTCAGAGGCACAACACTATCTATTCAATTGGATCACATTAATTATGCGACCTACTAAATAGTTCGTCCAAATAGTATTCCCTTGTGTTTGGTAATGAGCTCAGTGCATTCGCCTTATAGTATGAAGGGAGCGAATCAAAATTCATGATTGATTCTAACATTCCGTTAGATAACCTTTTATTGTCATGCGATCTATTTAATAATGCATGTCCTAATTCGTGAAAAATTAAAGCCTCAGGTTGTCTTTTCCATGATAATTTAGAACTATCAATTTTTACTATCATCGATTCGTGATAGAATTTTCCCGCAATATATTCAGGCAACTTACCAAATTCAACTTTCAAATTTACTCTCTGAAGGATAAGTCCTCTTTGCTCAGCTTCTTTATAAAATCTATCCACATAAGGCAACAACTTCGGATCTACTTCGAAATGATTTTCATCAGTGAAATCAGTGCAAGAAGTTAATAAAACCAAGGCGAATAATAGCGTTTTCATAATGTCTTCGATTTGTTAAATCCAAAATTATGTAAAAATATTTTCCCATAAAGTTGCAGAATTCTCATTTTGGTACTAATTTCCCATCATAAACGGTAAAATACCAAATTGGAAACACTTCAAGCAAGCAAGTACACCAATAAATTAATAGGAAATACGGCCTTTATGCTGTTAAATAAGCCTATTGGGGTGTCTTCTGCTAAAGAGCCAGCCATTTCAGGCGAGGCTTTCGCTTCTGAGATGTACGGATGGAAAAGTGATGGAAAAGACGTTACCGTTAAAATAAATTGTATAGGAGGCAGTGTTCTTCAGGGCTGGGATATGGTTGATTCCATAATTGAGACTAAAGCCAAAACGGAAAACATAGGATTTGCTTACTCAATGGGTGGCATTTGCCTAATAGTAGGTTCCGATAGAACAGCTTACCCACACTCACGCGCAATGATTCACGCACCACGCCGTGAAGATGGAAAGAAAGATTATCACACCGAATTACTAAAGGATCAATTCCGCACGATCCTAAAAAATCACACCAAGTTTACAGAACCCGAGATCAACGAAATGGTTGATTCAGGCAAAGACTATTTCTTCGATGCTAAACAGCAACTCGAAAAAGGAATGGTTGATCGTATCGCTAATACCGGCGGTTACAATAATGATGTCATGAAGCTATCTGAGTTAGAAGCTTATGCCTATATAAACAAGCAATTTGAAACAGAAAATAACGAAGACATGGAATGGATTAACAAATTTTTTGGAGGCAAGACCGAGGGCGAAAGCATGGTTAACGCCGCTCAAATGAAAGCTGAATACGAGACCATTAAGACAGCCAAAACACAACTTGAAGCAGACCTGACAACAGCGAAAGCGGAAATTGCGACTTTGAAAGCTGAAAAAGGTCAAGTTGATGCGCGTGTGAATGCGACTACTCTCATTGAAGGTGCCAAAAAAGCTGGCAAATTCAAAGACATGGACGCGGCTACTACTGCTAAGTGGGTAGAGAATGCAACTGCAAATTATGAGATGGTTAAATCATTGATTGATTCTATGCCTTCAGGTAAGATCGTTGCAGCGGCTACTATTCCTAACGCTGAAAACAAAGGCGGTGGAGATATGACCTATGAGTGGTTAATGAAAAACAATCCTACTGAGCTTGCCCGCATTGCTGAGGAAGATGTTGCGCTTTTCAATCGCCTTTCTGAAGAATGGGTTGCAAAGCAAAAGGAGGCAGTTAAATAATTTAAAGACCAGAGAAAGATATGGCATCAGCAAGTTTATTGACCCAGTATTTTTATACTGAAGTTCAGCCCAAGTTATTCGCGATTAACGATTTTCTTTCACGTGCTGTTAACGATGACGGTTATGTGAATTACGACCAGGTTAATTTACCGCATGCGGGTTCTATCCCATTAGCGACAATTGACCGTGCGGTACTTCCTGCAAGCGTTTCGTCTCGTACTGACGTGGCTACTTCATATAGCTTGGAAGAAATTACCACAGACCCAACACGTTTGGGACATTCTGAAGAACTTGTCATCAACTATAACAAGCGTCAAAGCATTTTGGATCAGCACGCAAGCTCAATTATGACAACATGCGGCGATCGTGCATTGTGGAGATGGGCGGCAGGAGCAAGCGGTGCACGTGTTATAAAGAGTACAGGCGTTACAGATGGCGGCACAGCTCAAACACGCACAGCAACAGGCCCAAGCCAGTCAGGAACTAGAAATAGATTCGGTAAAGATGATCTTGTAAAGATTCGTCAAATGTTCTTCGCTGACAATGTTATCAAAGGTAACGTTGACCTTTCAGGAGTAGCAATTCTTACAGCCCAGCAATACGGTGACCTTATAGGTCTTCCAAATGTTGCTGAAGCTCAAAAATACGGACGTGCAACTTTCCCAAGTGGAGTAGTTGACCGTGTACTTGGTTTTGATATCTATGTGCGTTCTAATGTTCTCGTTTACGATAACTCAGACGCATTGAAGATTCAACCAACTGCTAACGGTTACGCAGCAGCGGCAACAGATCAGGATGCAGCTTTGTTCTTCCACCCTTCAATGGTGCGCAGGGCAGTAGGTGCAATTATTCCTTTCGTTCGTCTTAATGATCCACTGTACTACGGTGACATTATGGACATGCTAGTTCGTTTCGGTGCAGCACCGGTAAGAAATGACAACAAAGGTATTGTAGTAATGATGGAAGATAACGGTTAATCAACATGGCAGCAACACAAGTAATTTCATACCCAGCAGGTAACGCAGATGTTCAGACACCGGCGTATGCAACACCATTGACAGTTAACATTACTAATCTGGTGACTATTATTAATCCAGCCACGTTGACTGGCGCTTTAACCATCAATCTAACAATTGACCCTGGCATTAAAGCAGGTGCACGAATTGTATTCACAGCATTGAGTGATACTACAGCCAGAACAGTAACATTTGGAACTGGCTTTAAGTCACCAACGCTTGCAGGCGTGATCAGTAAAACGAAATCAATTGAGTTCGTTTATGACGGAACTACCTTCAATGCCACTTCAGTAGGTGTACAAATCGACTAATGGCTAAAGAGGGGAAAGATAATGTCGAGTCGAAAGACTTAGGCGTAGCGGAGGCGGCACCGGTAGCAGTATCGGTCGCCGTTTCGCGTATCTTGTCTGAATATGATGCTAAAGAGTTTGTAAAAATTTCAGGCCTTCAGAATTATTCAGGTGAGTTAATAGTGACGGAAGATCTTAATATTTTCCTGAGCGACAATAAAAAAGAGGCTTTGAAACACGCTTCTAAACAGAAGCTTAAATATTTCACGATAACATGGCCCTAAGTAAAGTAACGGTAAATTTAGGGGCTAACGGTTTAGGTCGTCGCCCGCTGAATCTGGATAAAATTTCAGGCCTACTATTCTATAATAGCACGCCTCCATCTGGCTTTGCATCGGTAGCAGTTCAAAAAGTATACTCATTGTCTGAAGCTGAAACTTTAGGCATTGCGGAAGGTAGCTCAAGCCATGCCGTTGAATGGTATCACGTAAGCGAGTACTTCAGGATGAACCCTGATGGTGAGCTTTGGATTGGTTATTACGCGGTACCTGGCGGATCATATACTTTTGCTGAAATAGCTTCAATGTTATTGGCCGCACTTGGTGAAATCAGACAGCTTGGTGTTTATGCGAATGGGCTGACTTATGCCAGCACTCAACTAACCACTATTCAGGCTATCTGGGCTGCAATGGATGATGCTTACAAGCAAGTTGATATTTTGTATGTAGGTAATACATCTGCTATTACTGCGGTGACTGGATGGTCTGCAATCGCCGATACTCGCGCACTAGCTTGTCCTAATGTTACGGCCGTAATTGGTCAAGATGGATCAGGAGCAGGTAAGGCACTATTTATTTCTAAAGCTTACACAATTTCGCATTTAGGTGCCTTGTTGGGAGCTTTATCTAAAGCAAGTGTAGAACAGTCTGTCGGAAATCCAGATAACTTTAACTTTTCAAACGGCACTGAGTTAGAAATCCCTGCCCTTGGAAATGGTGACTTAGTTTCGGCTCTGACTTCAACTGCTTTGGGTGGACTGAAAGATAAAGGTTATGCAATTTTGAGAAAGTATACTCCTGATATTTCAGGTACTTACTCAGAGCGTGTACCAACTGCAACACCATCAACAGATGACTATGCGTGGATTGAGGTAAGACGAACAATCAATAAGGTTATTCGCCTTGTTCGTGCCGCTCTTATTCCAAAACTTCAGGCAACATTATATGTGAAGGCTGATGGAACATTGAGAGATGATACGGTAGGTTTCTTCCAGGATCTTGCACAAAGCCCTTTGGATCAGATGAAAAATGACGGTGAGATTAGCGACGCGCAAGCTTTGATTGATCCCACTCAGGACGTTTTAGGTACATCTACGCTTACGATCAGCGTTGCTGTTATTCCAGTAGGAATTGCCGAACAGATCGTTGTAAATATTGGACTTGTAACTAGCTTATAATATGTCAGTAGTTGGATCACCTTTAATAAACGGAGTTGAGTATGTTCACGCTAACATAGTCATCAATATATTGGGTATACCTGTAATAGGCGTTACCGACATTAAATACAGCGACATTCAAGCAATTGAAAACAACTACGCCACGGGATCAGAACCGGTAAGCAGAACTTTCGGAACAATTGTTTACGAAGGGTCTATTACGCTCTTGCAAAAAGAGGTTCAGAGACTTAGTGCTGCGGCTCCATTTGGTAGAATTCAAAACATTCCTGACTTTGACATTGGCGTTAACTTCATCACTGAGGCTGGAGATTTCCAACGCCATAGACTAGGGAGATGCAGATTCAAAGGCAGAAATATGGCATCAACAGTTAACAACACACAGATTGAGGAAGAATTACAACTTTCTATAGGATTTATAAAATACGTTTAACCAATAACTCCGCAACGTTATGGCAGAAAAAACAGAACTCCCAAAAGGGGCAGATTTCACAATGACGGTTCCATTAGACCGAAATAAAACTAATTTTGCAACATTCCATTTAAAAGAATTGGACGAGCCTATATACTTGGCTGCAATGTCTTTAATCGACAAAGATAAAGACCTAGACGCAACAAGATTAATTATAAAAGAGCTTTGTGTGGGCGGTGATAATCCGGTAGTGCTGAATAACAATTTAATAGCCTCGCTCAGTGCTAGAAAACTAGTCCGTGAAATAATGGCCCCGCTTGATGGTGAGTTAAAAAAAAATTAGGTAGTGATTCAATTCCTGTAGATTATAACAAGGAAGGATTACCCATCATAAGACACTTAAATGAAAAAGGAGGCTACGCGCAAAGAATATCACTTATAAGATATTATTTTCACACTACCCCGAAAACATTCAGTGAGTTTACAGAATTATGGAATGAGTTAATATTTGCATTACAGTTTGATGGCAAACTAAAAACATCTGAAAAAGTTAAAGGATGAATGAAAAGGCTATTTATGAAATTGTCCTCAGAAATCAGAAATTTAACGATGGACTTAAAGACACAGAAACAAAACTTAATAGTTTTGAGTCAAGCCTAAAAGACATTCAAAATAAAATAGTATCCGCCTTTGCAGTAGGGTCATTAATATCATTTGGAAACGAGGCTTATAAAACATCCACACAATTACAATCTCTTCGTAATTCAATTCTATTTGCTTCCGGATCAGCCAAGGAAGGCGCTGAGAACTTAAAATTTCTTACGGATATATCTTCTCGCATGGGGTTAAATCTCATGGCAACAACAGAAGGTTTTAGAACATTTTCAGGAGCTTTAATTGGATCAAAATTCGAGGGTCAAAAGGCTAGGGATATATTTGAAAAAATATCCACAGGTATTTCAGTTATGGGTCTTAGTGCCGATGATGCAAAAGGCGCATTCCTTGCGCTTGGTCAAATGGTATCAAAAGGCACTGTGTCAGCAGAAGAATTACGCGGACAACTCGGCGAACGTTTACCAGGGGCGTTCCAGATCGCTGCCAGATCATTAGGGGTTACAACAAAAAATCTCGGCGACATGCTTAAGGCTGGCGAGGTTATAACAGAAGATTTTCTGCCTAAATTCGCTGATGAAATAGAGAAAACATTTAAAGGCGGATTGACTAAGGCGGCACAAAGCCAAGCTGCGGACATGGCTAAAATTGAAAACAAGTGGCTTAACTTTAAAGACCTTATTGGTAAAGGATTAGCACCTACAATACATCAATTTGCTTATGAAGAAAAAGCACTTTCGCAACAATTTGAAGATCAAAAAATAAAAGTAGCTGGTCTTGAAAAGAATATGGCTCCTTTAATTGAACGGTATAAACACTTAAAAGAATTTGCTACCTTAAATAAGGATGAACAAAAAGAACTCCATGAGATAATCCAAACAATAGGAGCACAAATGCCTTCCGCTGTTAGTGCGTGGAATTCTTATGGTGAGGCCATTGATATTAATACTGGAAAGTTAGAAAAAAACATTACAGCAAATAGAGATGCATTACGTTTAATAAATGCTCAGGCAATAAAAGAAAAAGAAGGAGAACTGTATAAGAGTGCCGGAAAGGCCCGTGAACTTCAGGACTTCTTAAACACATATTCTAAAGAAGGAAGATCGGTTAACGCACTGGAAAAATTCTATAAAATAGCACCCGATCAATACACAAGACTTACCGATGAATCAGCCGCCGAAGCAGCCTCTCAATTAAGGGGCTTAACAGGTGAAGGAGGTATTATAAAAATGATTCGTGATGAAATAAATGATTTAAAGGGAGGTGGACGCGATTCTGATTTACAAAAAGGAGTAAGAAAGAGAAATGAAATGTTCGCTGGACTCACGCCAAGTGAAGGCAATAAAAAAGGTCTTGATTTATTCGATAGTTTGTTTGATGGATTCTCTAAAGAGGCTAAGTCTAAATCTGGATCTAAACTTAAAAGCTTGTTCTCCACCTTATCAGAAGCAGATAAAAATGAAAAGCTTGGAGATTTAGCAAAACAATTTCAAGGCTTATCCGTGGCTCAGAGAATCAGCAGAATAGATGAAATGGTAGCTAAGGCTAAATCAGGAAACGGCATTGAAAAAATACAGTCAGGTAGCAGAAACATAACTGTTAATATTACCAAACTCGTTGAGACTGTTAATATTTCAAAAACATTCGGAAGAAACAGTGACAGTGAATTAGTTGACGCAGTTAAACGCGCCTTATTAACAAGCGTTAACGATGTAAACATAGTGGCGCAATGATACCAATTCCAAACATAAAGGATCGCGTACCGGAATTACTTAATAGGATAATACCGCACTATAATATTCAGCCTGAAGAACAAAGTGATGTTCCAGATCTTGTTAGCATATTGGGCACTCCGGTATATTCGAACCTTCAATTTAAAATGATCAATGGAACAAGTCTTGATAACTCATTGAATGTAGGTGGCCAAGGTACCGACAGTGATGTTATATTAAGAATAGATACATGTTTGATAACAGTAACTCAAGCGAACTTGGTTAATGTAACTGAAATACAGGGTGGTCGTCCTGTTATTGAATATATAGGGCAGAGTAATTATATGGTAACTATTCAAGGCGAACTCGTTACACAGTTTTCAAATGTATTCCCGCATGATGATTTGAGTTTGCTTAATGAATTATGCAATCTCAAAAAACCTTTGCCAATAGCATCAAATTTTCTAAATATATTTTCCATTGACTCATTAGTGATTGAACGCTCCACATTTGGAGAGCGTCCAGGCGGAAGAAACTCAGTGCCATTTCAATTGGAATGCCTATCTGATTATCCATTAGAATTTAAATTGAATGATCCGTCTTTCGTCTGATATAACCATTGGCCCCGCTAATTTCAATTTCGTAAATGAGGTTGAGGTAGTATCCACATGGGAAAATCTTACAGATACATGTCGTATAATAATGCCTAATAACATAAGACCAAAATCAAACGGTAATGTTACGTATGAGATAACGGCAGGCGCAAACAACATTTGGAAACGTGGCGATTCGATTGTGGTTAAGTTAGGTTATGATGACAATAACGCACAGATATTCAAAGGCAAATTAACAATGATTAGTCCTAAGAAGCCTTTAGAGTTTGAATGTGAGGATGATATGTATGTGCTAAAACAATCAAGTGTTAAGTATAGCACGCCGTCAGCAACGCTTAAAAGTCTTATGACTGCAATAGTGCCCACTGGTATTACTGTAGAGACTGAAGATATTACACTAGGAAAATTTGTAGTTACTAATGCATCAGTGGCGGAAGTTTTGGACTACCTAAGGAAGAAATTTGGCCTTTCTTCCTACTTCCTGCCATCTGGTAATTTATATGTTGGGTTCGCTTATAGAAACATCGCAGGAATAGCAACAGGAGTTCTGAACGAATTCACCTTTCAAAAAAATATTATCGATGACTCCCAGCTAAAGTATACTAGGGATGACGATACGCGGTTCAAAGTTACTGCTATAAATATCAAACCTGATAATACCAGAAAATCGGTTGTTGTTGGTGATACATTAGGCGAACAGAGAACGCTTTACTTTTACGATGTTACCGATAGCGAGCTAACTACACTAGCCACAGAATCGCTTCAAAAAATGAAGTACGAAGGTTTTACGGGATCATTTTTAACTTTCCTACAACCAACCGTTCGACATGGTGATGCGATCAATATTGTTGATCCTATAATCCCTGATCGTAACGGCACTTACTTAGTTCGAAAGGTAGTTACTCGTTTTGGAATGGACGGAGGTCGCCAGGAAATAACTTTAGATAGAAAAATAGCATGAGCATAAAAGAAGCTATTCAAAAGATAATGGAAGAGAAGATCGGCGGATCTGCTTCTATGCTATGCACTGTAACGGCTGTTGATAGGTCGACTTGTTCAGTTACTACCTTGGATACTGAGATTGATTTATACGGCGTTCGTCTTCAGGCTGCAGCATCAAACGGAATATTACTAAAACCGAAAGTAGGGTCTATTGTAGTGATTACTCCTATCACTGATTTTGAATTCGTGGTTGTAATGTTCAGCGATATTGATGAAATAACGCTTTTAGATGGTTCTTTCGGAGGTCTTACAAAGACGCGGGAACTTAAAACTCAGATTGATAAAACTAATGATGTGGTAAATACTATTTTGACTGTCCTAACAGGATCACCAATAAATGAACCAGGTTCAGGGGCGCCATCAGCACTACAAGCAGCATTACATATAGCCCTAGGGATTAAAACAGTGGGCGATTTCTCAGACATTGAAAATTCATTGATAAAGCATGGCAAAATCTAGCATATATTTAACAAGGGATTCACAATCGGTCTACGACTTGGCTGTACAATTATATGGTGATGTGTCTAAGATTGGGATTTTACTTAAATTATTCCCAAATTTGGATAGCGCTATTAGTCTGAATTCGCCTATTGTAGTTGAAACTCAGATTGACCCGATCGCTCTTTTCTTCAGTGATAACAGAATAATTGTTGCCACTGATGTTATTCCGATAGTGTCAACAACTTCAAGGGTATTACGCGAAGACGGTTCATTCGCATTACGTGAAGACGGTAGTTATATTTTACGAGAAACAGCTTAATTTATGGCAGATACCAAAATTAGTAACGAGACAACGGCCAGCACATTGACTGGTGCTGAATTTATTCTTGGCGTTCAAGGTGGAGTTAATGTCAAGATTCCAGTATCGATGATTCTTGCTTACATGCAATTGAGCTCACTTATTACTTTCAAAGGAGATTTTAGTCTTGCTGGTAATCTTTTCCCTGGAACATCTGTCAAAAAGGGTTATCAATACTACATTATGGCTAGTAGTACAACTTTGTTAGGACATGACGGCGGCATTATTCCAATAGGATCGTCAATCGTTGCCCGGGTGGATTCACCCTCAACAACATCGTATACAGATTGGTTAATATTAATGGGTCAATACTAAAAATATGAAAGAATTTATAAAAGGATTATTTGAAAAAATGGACTTGATTAAAAGTAGCGTTGCGATAATTTCGCTTTCATTACTTGCATTTATGTGTTATGCATTGGTATATGTACCAATTCCAGAAAGTAATAAAGAAGCACTTTACATTTTGATTGGTATTATTTCGAGTACCGTTAGTTTAATATCTGGGTTCTACTATGGAAGTTCAAAAGGTTCACAGAGCAAAGACAATGTAATTAGTAAAATGACAGACCAAGCAGGAATAAAATGAAAAAACTATTAATATTAATACTCACTCTTTGTTCAATTTCAGGCTTCAGTCAGATTTTAATTGACCCAAGCACAGGAAGTATAACAACAACAAAGTATAACACTGCGATTCAGGGCGTAATTTCTGTTTCAGGAACAGACACCTATACAGCATCAGGATATTTGGGTACTAGCTCATATACTGGATTATGTCAGACTTTTCAATTTGCAAACGCTAATACGGGAACTGCAACTTTGAATGTAAATAGTATTGGCGCAGTAACTATAAAAAAGCAATCGGGCGGATCACTTGTAAATTTATCGGCTAATGACATTGGGCCGAATGAACGGAAAGATATTTACTTCGACGGAACATTCTTCGTAATTAAGGGGAATATAGGTTCCGTCTCTTCAGGAACGGTTACAGATATTTCAGTTACAACAGCAAACGGAATATCCGGAAGCGTGGCTAATTCTACAACAACACCTGCTATTACATTGACATTAGGAGCCATCACACCATCTACGGTAAATGGTGTTACATTATCGGGGGCAAGCTCTCCCACGCTGGCAGTGACAGGCACAAGCACTATAAGCGGCACACATTCAGGGACAAGTTCAGGAACTAATACAGGTGATCAGACAACAATATCAGGTAATGCAGGAACAGCTACAGCATTGCAAACACCCAGAACAATTAACGGAACATCTTTCGACGGTACTGGAAATATTACTATTACTGCGGTTCCTTCAGGTTCAGCGGGTGGAGATTTAACAGGAACGTACCCTAATCCAACAATAGGGGCCGGAAAAGTAACTAACACAATGTTGGCCGGATCAATAGATTTGACAACTAAGGTTACAGGGATTTTACCAGTTACTAATGGTGGTACCGGAAATGCATCATTAACAGCTTATGGTACTGTTATAGCTGGCACAACATCAACAGGAGCATTTCAAGTGGTATCACCTGGTACTTCCGGGCAAATTTTGACAAGTACAGGGTCAAGCTCAGCGCCCACATATCAAACACCAGCAGGAACAATTACAACTTTTAATGTAAAAACTTATGGTGCGTTGGGTGATGGTACAACAAATGATATTACAGCGATCAATGCTTGTTTTACTGCGGCTTCTGATGGTGATGCGATTTATTTTCCAACAGGAACTTATCTTATAAACTCAGTTATAGCAATTACTAAGAAATTAAAATTAGTCGGCTTTGGAGCTATTATAAAAAGTAATTCAAATCAAGTTATGGTTGATTTCCAGCATGATGATATTAGTATGAGCGGCATAAGTTTTCTTGGTAATGTTGGACAGACATCGCAGATAGGAGTGCAAGTAAATAATCATTATTATGGAACTATAGAGGGGGGAACATTTACAAACATAGGAGGATCAGGTGTGTATATAGTTTCTACTAATTCTATCTTCAATTCTGTAAAAATAAATAACTGTAATTTTGTTAGTTGTGCAATAGGTGTTCAATCCGATACACAAGGAGAGTATTTTACGGTTTATGCCAGCAATTTCACGACCAATACAATCGGGATTCAAGTAGCTGGTGGAAATCATAACATTACATCATGCAATATCAATTCAAATTCAACTGGTATAAAAATAGTATCAGGTACAAACAATGGACATGGTATCATTGCTGATTGTAACATTAACCATAATGCTACAGGAGCTTCTTATGCTCTTGATATTAACGATGATGCATATGGAGAAACTATTACTGGATGTCATATTTATTATGGCAGTATACATTTAAAAAACTCAAAAGGAATTTCTTTTGATGCATGCGAGATTGATGTAGTATCATATTTATTTGAAAATTCATTCAGTTGTACTATTCAAAATTCTTTGATTGATAATGCTCTATCGAATACAATAAATAATTTTTATAACAATCAGGTTTCTGATGTTCAATTCATAAATAATAAACCGGTAAATAATATCAATAATTTAAGATTTGATTTAGGCATGAGAGGTAATCGAATGCAAATGGGAACATCAACGCTTGACTTCGGATTGGCTGAGATTCAATATTTAACATTAACTGGCAATACTTCAATAACCGATATTACTAATCCTGTTTATAATAAAACAATTAGACTTGAAATTATACCTGCAGGATTCACATTTAGTTTAATGGGTAATACTGCTATAGATGGATATTTTTCAACAACAGCAACAAATCATGTCGAAATTACATGTATAGATGCCGGGTATCAACCACAATTCAAAGCTGTTATAACTCAACCTTACTCAATTACGACAACGAAATCAACTACATTAAATTGGTATCAACCTACTGCCACGGCATCCATTTCGGGTAGTACGATTTCAAAAAGCTCGGGTTCTTCAAGTTTATGGGATGCATCGGCTATTAGTGATAGATCATGTAACGGCACAGGATATTTGCAATTTACATGCAATACAACAAATCTTAATGCTATGATTGGATTTACTCAAGCCACTGTACCAATCGCTTTAATAGCTTCGATGAAATTTGCATTATACACTGTAGGTACAAATGTATTCACACAGGAAGGATCTACAACGAGTTCATCAATAGGTACTGTAGCAGCCGGAAACTGGCTAAGAATAAATATCACAGGGACTACAGTAACTTACGAGAAGAGTACTAATAGCGGAAGTTCGTGGACTGTGTTAGCAACCTCAGGAACGGCAGCAACCTTCCCTTTAAAAATTACGGCATTACTTAGAGGCGTTAATGATTCATTTGCCGGATGTTTATACTCAGGTGCGCAAATAAATTACCAAGTAAATACTTTAAATGCACCAAATATGCTACCATTAGTTGGATATTCACCAACTAAATTAAATGGGGGATTATTGGGAGTCTCAGATGCAAGCAGTGCGACCCCTGGAAATGTGGGGGAACACATTAGTTCATTGGTAAGTACTTATACAAATTTTTCAACTACAGCAACATATCAACAGATAGCAACAATAAGCTTGACCGCTGGATCATGGGATATATCCGCAACCGTTACGTGCTTTGATAACACCTCTACACTGACAGCTGCTTCAGATGCAATTTTTACGGTAGCTACAGCGACAGCAAGTTCTACCGGGGCCACGGAGGGAGAGACAATTGCATATATATCACAGGGTATATTTGGAACATCATCACATCAAACAGTTACATTTGCACCTAAACGCGTTGAGATTAGCGGAACAACATCATATTATTTGAATGGACAAATGACATTTACACTTGGCAATCCTCAATACGTTGGAAAAATAAGAGCCGTAAGGGTTCGATAAAAAATAAAACTATGAAAAAACTACTCTTCTTACTCTTATTTCCTGTTCTCGCTTTCGGGCAGAAATATATTGAACATCCATTATCAGCAAAGAAACCATACGCGCAAGTTTATGCATATACCGATCACGTGCCAAATGGATTGTGTAAAATGCCTTTGCTAATTGCGCTAACTGGTTTTGGTGAGAATCATCCTGGTGCGCAACTTTATGAAGTATTAAACCCAGGCATCGGGTCGCTTCTTAAACACAACATTTTGCCAGTTGATAGCTTTGTTATTTTACTACCTCAGAACACAAATAGAAGTCATTTATACGATGTAGAAAACCTACACAAGTTCGTGGAATTCGCTAAGCATAATTATAATGTGGATACTACACGGGTTTATATTACGGGGCTTTCAGGAGGTGCTATCTCGCTTTACAATTACCTTAGAAAGTATTCATGTACTGCAGCTATCACGTGCGCCGGCAGCGGAACGGCGAAGAACATTTGTTATAATGCTACTACAAAAACGCCTATTTGGGCCTTCCATGGTAGCTCCGATACGCGCGTATTGCCAAGTCATGATGTAACATTCGTTAAGGAATATAATAAGTGCACAGTAACTGAGAAAGCAGAATTGACTATTTACCCAGGCATAGGGCATGATTGTTGGACGACTACATATTCCAACGACATGATTTACAGATGGCTATTATTTCACAAAGGAAAATGACAGATAAAGCAACGGTTCGGCTTTTAGAAGATCTTGCTAAATCAGTTGATGTGCTTAAAATTGACAATGCAAAGAACAGTTTAAAGATTTCATTAGTAATTTGGATTATGGGGGCAATACTTTTGGCGATTCTCCCAGCGTTCGGATTTTTAATAGCTTTTTGGGTACAAAATGGAAAATGACATAAAGAACCGCCTGGCTGATTTGAAATTACAACTCGTAAATGGGGATCGTAATGTCTTCAAAGAAAAGATACTCGACCGCGCGCCATGCATTATCACAGAGATGAAGACGGGCCTTATCCTATTCGCGTCAAACAAAGTGAATCACATTTTCGGCTATATTTACAATGAAATTGAGGGGTTGAATGTTAAGGATCTGATGCCCGAAACATACCGTAAAAGGCACGATGACAACTTGAAAGGTTATTCAGGATCACCAAAGGTTAGAAACATGGGCACAACCGGAATGCCGCTTAAAGGATTGAAGAAAGACGGAACTGAGTTTGACATAAAGATAAGTTTGGAACCATTCTTTGAAGATCAGACAGGATTTGTTTTGGCTACGTTGATGGAGATTTGATGCCAATAAATCGGGTTTTAGTAAACCTATGTTAAGTTATGCGTAAATTAGTGTATGCGATGATATGCACTATGATACGATGAAAGGTCTTTTTACTATTGGGTTGCTGTTCATTGCTTGGCAAATGACAGTGCGACAAAAACAACGTAGAGAAATAAAAAGACTTGAAAATGAAACGGAAAACCTTAAATTTAAGGTCGAAGAACTAACGAAAATCATAGATTATGAACGAAGAGGACAAAAACAAACTGATTGATTTCTTGAAAAGGGAATCAAATGGAAAGCATACAGAATTCAGAATAGTAATTAGAGAGGACGGAACATGCTATGCGCACGTTCCTGATCGTGCATCTGAAACAATTGATTTTGCTTTAGATTCATCAACACCAGAAAATCCAGGGCCGCCCCCATCCGGAGGTAAGTAATGAAAAAGTTAGGCTTATGGCTTATCCTTTTTTCAGTAGCTATCAATAGGCTTTGTAGCTGGATGCCTGCTAATGTTTATTTTGACCCATTCCCATTTTATGACATTTATTATCGTGATCAGAATATTGGGATAAGTCTGCAGGCATTCATTTATTATTTAGCTAACCATCTAACGATTATTTCTATCTGGATTTTCTGTCTTCACGAAATCCCAAAATACTCTATTTTATTTCGTTTCTTCATCGTTTTAGAGGTATTGGCCTTATTCGATTATCTACTAATTTACGAACACGCTTGGTTTCATATCGGTTTCTATGGTGTGGAATTCACTGATATTAAGTTAATTTTGTATACCTCATTAATTATTTTATGGAAGCATGGCAAGTTATAGCCGGTATTGTAGTGGCATTTGCTGCGTATCTTGGACTATCAAACGTTCAGCACACAAAACAGATTGCTGTAATGCAGAAGTCTATTGATAACCTATCTAATCAGGTTACATTATTAGCTACTCAGGTGAATCTATTTTTAAAGAGTGAAATCGATACCTTAAAAGAAATCGCTGAGAGCGTACGTAAATGATAACATTAATACTTTTCATCTGGCCAATAGTCATAGTTCCATCATTCAACATTTATGATTATATAGTAACGCATAAGGGAGGCAAACCAAACTATCTGCTTTATTTCACAATACGCGGCATGCTGGCGATCATTCACGGTATCTTCATGCTAATTGTCAATCAGGATTCAAAAACAAATTATAGCGATTTAACAGCGTGGGAATTAACTGTAGTCTGGGCACCATATCTTATTTTTCAGGTCACATCGTTCTGGCTTATTTACGAGTTCATTAGAAACGCATGGACACATCGATCATTATTTTATTACGATCACAAAGAGCACGATTCAGGATTGCTAGATCGTTTCTCGGCATGGATCGGCCCGAACTTACACATTGTAATGAAGGTCTTAGCTTTAGCACTTTGTATTTTATCAGTTATTGTAATCTATCAACGATAAATGGCAAACTTTGAAATTTCTATAGGCATAGTATTAGGACATGAAGGCGGTCTTAGTAACAATAAGACCGATAAAGGTGGTTTAACTAACTATGGGATTACATTCAAGCTGTTCAAATCATATGCCAAATCATTAGGCTTAGAGCCGACCGCTGAAGTACTTAAAAACATCTCTATCAAAGACGCCAAAGAAATCTATTTTCAGGAGTTCTGGCAGAAAATGCGAGGCAATGAATGGAAAGACCAACAACTCGCAAATATAGTCTTCGATGCCTATGTAAACATGGGGGCGCGCGCTATACAATTGCTTCAAAAACATCTTGGAGTTGATTGTGACTTCAAGGTAGGGCCACAGACTTTAGCGGCTATAAATTCAGCTAATGCAAAATTATTATTTGATTCTTATAAGGATGCCAGGATTATCTACTATGAAGATATTGTGAAACGAGATTCAACACAGCAAGTTTTTTTGAATGGATGGAAGAATAGGGTCAATAAGTTTGTTTATCGATGAATAAAGGAAGAAGAAATGAATTACGTCAATTGAAGTTTAAAAAAAGACTTCGTGAACGTGGTTTAAAACAGAAAAGGCCTACTGATTTTGTTTGCTATAAAGATCAGGGGCAACCTTGTTCTTGTCATGGTTGTTCAGGCGAAAAATACAATAGACATAAAAATAAAAAAAGACCTGAAGTTAACGACTATTAATCGAACGACAGGCCTTTCTACTTAAACCATCCATCATTATGAAACCTCTCTAAAACGAAATTATGAAAAATATTTGGAAAGAAATAGTCATAGTAGTTTTAATTCTCTTAATCGGAGCATTTTATGTATTGCACACCGAAACCTCAAACAGCGCTGAGCTAAAGATCAAAGGACTAAAGACCGATAACCATGAATCAGTAAAGCGCTACGACTCATTAGAGGCGCTACAATCGATCAAAGAAGTTAAGTGGCATAAAGACTCACTTAGCATGTCAATAGCTAACCAGAAGCTAACTAAAGATAATGCAAGGCTACAACGAAGAGTTGCTGAAACCAGGGCAGTAAAAGAAGTTCAGCAAGCGATAGACTGTATTCCAGAAGTTGCCACAGCATTTAATGCTGATGACTCTCTAAACTACGGGCTTAAAAAACAAGTCGATACATTGACTAATCAATTAACCAGACAGTCAGATTACTACAAAGCTCAACTAGTCATTACGGAAGAACAAAACAAAGAGCTAAAAGGACAGCTTGTAAATGATAAAGCTATAATTGAGGAACAGGATAAACAAATCAACAAAGACAATAAAATAAAGAAGATACTCAAGATTGCTGTTCCGGTTGCTCTGGTTTTAGGCATTCTAATTGGCTTATAATTTCATCCCTTCTGAAGGCTGAGTGAACTATATTCAATACTATTTTATCTTCTTTTGTTAATTTTTTTCTTCCAAGAATTACATTTGTTTGCATAATCTCATTTCTAACCATTTCAAACACTTCAAGAGCAGTGTATTTCTTATCGCTGTTTAGTTCTGGTTTCATTGCTGGTTTGTTGATTGGTCTTTAAATTTCTAAAAGTTTCAATAATTCTTCACCATCTATAAATGTCTCTTCATTTGTAATAGCATCCATTACTAAGTCGGCATGCTCAAGAACATTATCTATGATCTGAATAACTTCATCGCGTGAATATTTACCAGGATTTATAATATAAGCATCTGATTCAAGATTATCCTGTTTAGGAAATGGCAAAAGATTAGTCCAAAAAGTAATTTGTTCACCAATATCGTTTTTAATCCATTGGTTATTCTTACAGTAAGCTATTCTATGAAATTCAGTTACATTACCACATTCGTGATGCATGTACCCACACACGTAATATTCACCATCGAAATCAGGCATAAATTCACGTGATAATTTAAATTCTATTTTCATATTTTCCCTTTATTAAAACCCTCCACTCAAACAACTCTTAGCCCATTGCTTTCACTCGTCAAAGCTTTACAGCGGTCTAGTTGAAAAGTCTGTGACCTATTTGAGAGAAGGTTTAGTTCTTTTACTTACAACCGTGAGTACTTGGTAATCCTTTGCAATTGCTCACAGGAACATATTGCGCAAAGCTTGGTCCTACCTGTAGACATTTACAGTTATCAGTCCAAGTGTAGCTACCAATTACTGCGGCTTTCGCATTTCCCTGCGATGGGGCTATAGATCCTACCACTATGGTAAGAACTAACAGAAGGTAAAATAAACGCTTCATGATTCCTTTAGTTTTTCTATATATTTTATAACAATCTCAGATGCTCTAATTATTGCTTGAAAATCTTCTGAGCCTGGATTGCCTCTATATTTCTGATTCGGATGAGCATCTTTATGCCAATAGAATGCTGCATCATACATGTCTTTAACTAGGCAGTTTGGTAATTCTTTTATATCACCATAACTCATTTCAAGTTTTGGAATTTTAAGGTATTCATTTTCTTTCGGTTCCTCTTCTTTAGCAAGCTTTAGAATACATGATACTTTGGTTATTTTGCTACATTCAAGATCATGATATTTGCAATGTTCGCATAACTCATCACATATATCATTGAAATATCTAGTCACTTCATACTCAAATCCCTCTACCTGGAATATGTCGCCTGATTTTAAATGTTCTAAATTTAATTTTGTCCAATGCACAAGGTTAGTTTTTTGCTTATGATCCTTTAATAATTGCCAATTCTCAATCCTTATCGAATTAGCTTTTGATTGTTCACACTTACAAGTTATTCCAGAATTACAAACATCAAAATAAACACACATTCCTTTTGGGAAATCGTCAGGCAATACACTGAATACATTAGGTTCGGAGAATAGGATAGTCATTTATTTTGTTCATTAAAGTTAAGTTACATACTAACCCCTGTTTGTTCAACATGTATTATTTTGTTATTATCATCAAATTGAAATACAAATATCCAACATGGATTAGCGCCTATCCATACATTGACAATATTCTTATTTGTTTTATCGATACAAGATGCTATTTCTTTTGACATGGGCCATTTTTCATTTTCAAAGTGTGAAACTATTTCTTTCACCTGAGCTAATGACGGGTATTCTGTTTCTTGTGGGAACATTATTTCTTAACTATTTTAGATGATGAATACTTTTGTTCAGTTGTACGTTCAATTGCTTTCTTAATCAAATCGCTGGCATGAGGTGTACTTGGTACGCTTTGATCTTCCATTGCATCACCCCAAACTATATCCACTAGATTGTAAAGTAACGCACGGTTGATTGTGAGTTTCTTACCCATAAACTTTTGCTGTTCAGATTTTGTTTTCCAGATCATGGTAGAATAGGATAGATAGAGTTTTCATGAGTTTTGAAGTCTGTCAATTTCAGCGGCTATTAATGCGCCAGCTTTAGCTAATTCATTAATTCGTGAAGCTGGATAAGCACCAACACCGGGTTTAAATGATTCCCAATTCCAAGGCCAATATTTCTTACAAAATTGTCCTGAGTTACTAAATTCATCTATACCACCATCAGGCATAGCATAACAAATTGCTGCAAAAACTAAAGGTGATTTTGATGGCAAAAATTTTGAATATTGAGAGTCATGTTTTGAATCATATCCTTTATTCTCAATTTGCTGTCTTCTTTTTTCGGCAATTAATTCTATTCCTGTTTTCATGGTTCAACTGCGTTAATTAGTTCAAGAAATTTTCTACATTCGAATACTCTGTGGTGAGTGTAAGCAGCTTCTAATAAACTATTTTCATTTTTCAATCTCTCCTCAAGTTCTTCTATCCGTTTTTCAATCTCTCTTTTAAGGGATGATTTGAAGTCTGAAATATCTTTAAAATTATTCAGCACAATATCAAGCCTTCCACCAATTCTGCAACCTTTTGCTTTATGCTCGGATTCTGGATCTTTTTCTATGCCAGCATCATCAAGACGTTTGTGAACATAATCTTTAAATGCTTGCAACTTTTCAATATCTTTTTCTAAACCACGTTCTCTATCGGTAGAATTATGATAAGCACTTTTCCAATGCTCAACTTCTTGTAGCAATGCATCAGATTTAATATCCCATGTCATATCTTATGTGTTTAGTAAGGTTAACTTTTATTCCATCTTGCTTTGTACCTATGAATGAAATCTTCAGGAAATTTAGACTTCCATCCACATTTCGGACAAACGAATTGACTGCCATTAAAAATTGTTCTTGGATTATCACACCCTTTCTGTAAACTTCGTGAAATATTATTACCGCAATACACTGTGTAACCTTCAATGGTCATCAGATTTTCTCGTACGATTGTTGATTCAGTCATTTAAAGTTAATTTTTATCCACTCTTTTTCTGGAACATAGCCCGGTAGCTTATCACCTGTTCGCCAATCAAAGTTTGCTTTAATCCATGCGTGGTGTTTTTCTCGCGCTTCTATTTCTGCAAGCGAAGGTGGCCTGTATGTTTCTTTGGTTTCTGGAACATCTGATATTTGACTGAACTTACTTTTCAATTTACTTCCAGTATGTTCCATTTTTTCAGGAGATCCGATCTTATTTACAACTTGCTGCCATTCTTTAATAGCTTTTTCACGCGCCTCGCCTGTAAGAGGTTCTGCATTCACTTTTTCAGTTTGTTCTTTCTTTGCTTGTTCATCAATGTATCGCGAATAGTAAGGTCCCTTAACGCTGTCAAACCAGTTGAATAATATCTTTCCGTTTAAGCCTATGAATTTAGGATCTGAATATATTTTATCCCTGGTTATGTTCTGCATGTCTTGTTCTGGTATGTAGCTGAACATTCCACAAACTTTGCACAATTCATCCAGAAGTGCGTTTATCTCGCGTGTGTGATCTTTTTTATCTGGGAACTCTTCGTATATCTTTTCGAGTTGGCGTAGGCCTGCCATCTTGTAAAGGTTGTTTAGTAGGTCGAAGAAAAACTGTCTCATTGTCTATTATACCATTTAATAAAATCTATAATACTTCGATGTAAACATTCGAAACGCGTACCACCAATAGCGCCCGATATAACTGATCCATCACCAACAATAAGACAATGAGTTGCGTAGATTAGTATACAAATTTTGTCAATAGATTTTATCTTGCTAACAACTTCCATAAGAGCGCCACAATCACCATTGTAATTGAATTCTTTATAATCTGAATTTCCCAGTGGTATGTATGCCATTCCGATCTCAATCATCTTGATGTTATTGATGATAATTATGTTATAACCCATGAAAGTTGCAATAAGCTCATTATCATTCATAGATCATCAAAATTTAATTTCTGTGCTATTTTCTTAGGTCGTGGCATCTTAGACAGCCATCCATTAACAAGCCTCTTAAAATCGCTTGCATTGCTATTCTCTAACCTTGTTTCATCAGCTATTAAGAACCCGAAACTTTGTGCTATAGCTTCATCCATGTCTTTGCCTTTATGGAGCATTGACATTGTTTCTAACCACCGTTCATCAAGTAGTGATTTCCAGTAGTCTAGTGTCATTCGTTCGCTCATAACTTATTATCGTTATATAAATGTCTGAGAAATTTCGTTACTGATTTATATATACTAGACAATCTATTATGATCGACTCCATCGAAATCATGAATATTATCAAACTTCTTATTTGAAAAATAACAATAATTTTTACCGTTGGTATTTCTATTTAGCATAAATAATAAACCAAGATTTTCAATTCTATCAACTACTGGCATGATCCAATCGTATGATGTATCAAATTTCATATCCGATGGCACAACTTGTTTATTAAAAACTTCTGGCAACTTCATTGTATAGGCATATTGATCATTATCCCATATTTTAGTAGATCGTTCATATCCCATAAATTCACAAATCAATTCATTATCGCTCATTTTTTTAGCTTTAAAGATTCAACATGATCTTGCAAAACGTTCTCAATGTAATTATTAAAATTACGACGTTCTTTTTTTGCCTGTTTTTTTAGAGCTTGAATTACTTCTGATTCAATTCTCATTGTCTGATGCTGTTTCATGGCACTAAGTAACACAGAGTAACACATGAATGCAAATTATTGTTGATATTTATTTTGAAGTGTTTCTGAAGAGCAAAGGAAATGGTATTGAAGTAGGTCAGTAAAAAACAAGTTACCCCCTTCCCCCTAAAGAGTAGTAACCTGTAGTACTGACACAAAGGATATTCTGAATCGCAATAGGTGTATATCGTTAGCTTTGGCTGGTCTGCGGGTACAAGTTATAGAAGACCCTTCTCAGATCATTTAACAGCGTGCCTGATAGCTTCACTCAAATCAGGGCTTAGTACCCGGTGTATGGGGGAACGTCGTTTAAGAAAGGCTATAAACAACAAAAACCAGCCGTCGGGGTCGCATCCCTGAAAACTGGTTCTGTTTCGATATCGTGTCTTGCAATGCGACTACATAACACGATTTATGGCACGAATTACGTCATTCTTCTCCTATAGTCAAAACAAAATCTTAATTTATTTAAGCAATAAAATATCCAGATGAATTATTGCGCCTAGTGCTAGTCTTTTTGCATTCAGTGCACATCGTATAAGGTGAATTCTTCTTTACACCTTTTGTCGTCAACATTCCATATCTACCACACGCACATTTAACAACCCACCTAACACTATTTGATTGTTTAAAATGATTTCTAGGCATAAATGTGGCACATCCTATTACAGTATATCGTCCGCATTTCGTGCCACTTAGATCGTCTTTTTTAGGGCCAGTAAATTGTCGAGTTGGAAGTGGTGACATAGAAAATATCTTGTCGCCAGGATTAAATTCCGTTTGAATATGATTTACTTTACTCACAACTCTGGCAGCTATTTTATCAATCGGATTGTGTGGATCTATTTCTCTCATAATTTTGTTTTTCCTATAGTCAAACTGTTTTGCTAAAAAAGTTTTAACTGGCTTTTATATTGTTGAAAACGCTTTTCTTGTGATTCGAAATAGTCTTTATCAAGTTCAGTGGCATAGAAATCAAAGCCTAATTCATAGGCTGCAATGCGATTAGAGCCACTTCCGAGGTGAGTATCTAGTATTTTATCACCCAGATTTGCGTAGTTCATTAAAAGCCATTTGTATAGCTTTACTGGCTTCTGAGTTGGATGTATAGTCCCTTCTAAAAGTAATTCAACTCTGTTATACTCAACTACACGCAAAGCCCGATCAAATGAAGTAAAAGCCAGTTCGCCATCTGAGTTACAAATTCTCTGCCCTTTATCCCAAAAAATCCAACCCATTGAAGCAGGTAAAAATTTAGTAAAGTAATTAGCTCCCCAAATTATTTGATTTTTACTGATTCTAAAAAGTTCGTTAAAGTAATATTCATCAGGAGTATATTTATCCCATCCTTTAAAATCATGCGCTTTTCTACCACCGTGCTTCGAAGTTGTTTTTATACTTCCATCTCTACCAATTCCATAAGGCGGATCTACAATAGCCAACTCAAATAACTTATCAGGAATATCTTTCATATACTCCATGCAATCCATATTAAACACTTCGCTTACCGGCATAGCTCTTTCTTATTTTCATACTTATCACTCTCAGAACCTTACTTATACGCTATGTTTGAAATCATTTTTATATTCAACGCCAGTTTCTAAAAGAACTGCTTTAGGAACCCAATCCGGCGCTTTTTCAACATGCTTAAATTTCCATGTTGTTTTGATTCTATGAATTCGTGAAAAGAAAGAATCCCAATGTTTAACAAATTGTTTTGCTTCCTTTTTAGATGGCGCGAAATATGTTTGTCCATTCATTACAAATTGACACTTCATAGTTTTATTTTTTAGATAGTCTACTTTCTGAAAAACCGTTTATGAATGCCCAATGAGGATTTGATTCTATTTGAATATGTCCGGCCCGTGAAACTGGTTTCCAGAACCGTATATCAATCAGAAATGGGATATCGTTATCCTCTGCCCACTTATCATAAAAGTTAGTATATGACCTTCCGTGTGAATGGTGAGGCTCAATAGCAGGTAACTGACGAAATACAACGCACATTTTACCCTTAACCCATTCATCACGGATTAAAATATAACGCTTGTAGTGAGCAGCAAGCTTGTCACTCATAGGCTTTATAGGCTTTTGTTTCTTCTTTGGTTTAAGCGCTTCTGTTTCGGCCCGGCGTTGTTCTCGGTTATGACTGGCACAGTATCCGTTTCTTTCAGCTAGGTTATCGCATTCTGGTATTAGGCAATTCATTACTTTTTGTTTAACGATCCATTACACCAATAACATTTACCCCCTTCACCATTTCTAATATCGCAGAATTTTAAGTCCTCACCATCATAACCGTTTACACATTCCGGTGAATTACTTTCAAGTTCCGTTATTCGATCCTTTGCTTTTAACAGCTCTGATTCAAGCCTTTTATGATCCTTAGCCATTTCAAGAACATTCGATGTAATCGATTCGCCCAATCCTATCCGTGATTCACCAGATTGGCCCCATTCAATTATTGGGTCTAATAATTTTGCCCACTGATTATTTACCGATTTTAAATCTCTATTCTCAATTACCTGCTTAGCGTGACTTTCTAAAAGATCGTTGTAAAGCTTTTTTAATGAGTCGAGTTCTTCAATATATTGTAATGCAGTTTTAGTGAGTGCTGTTACAACTATTCCTTCATTTTCAGTCATATCTTAACCATGTTTACGTTTAAAATCACTAACTTTTTGTTCATGCTCAGTGAATTCATTTTTATGTTTCCTTCTGAGTGCCTGCGTGTTTTTATTTGAACACATCCAATCGATAAGATTATCACTAAACCAGAAGTGATAGCTTACTGTAGGAATGCTTGATATTGATCTTACCGCAGCGGCTTTAGGTAATCGTTTATGTGTAGGCATGATTATTGATTTAAAAGTTCAGGATTTTGATATATGTTTCCTATTACTTTCATTTCAGAAATAAATGCGCTTAATGGTATTGTCCCTGCGGAATGCCCATCAAATACAAAAGTCCCATCTTCAAATAATACTTTCCCGATACAATCCACATAGATTTCATTCCCCTGATCATCATATCCGGTACATTCACAATTTGTAACATTGATGATATCAGACTCATAAATTTCTTTGCCTTTATTATCAGATAGTTCCGTGAATTGCATTAACTCAACCTCTTTGTTATCTATCATCTTGCTATAGATAACATTTGCAGCTATGAGCCAATCGTTATCAAGCATCTTATTCATTTGCTTATGCCAAACTCTGAATTTTATTTCGCGCATTTTTATTTATCTTTAGGTATAAAATATTTTGCATACGTCTTGCCTGATTTAGTTCTCACCATTTCAGTGACCACATTGTATCCATCATTACGAAGCCTGTTCACAAGCACTGCCAATCGCCAATGATTCCACCACTTTAGGCACTGAGCTTGTGTTACGGTGCTGCCTAGAAGGAGCCTAACTTTTAGTCTTTCCTTGATGTTTTTCATAGGTTTGGTTCAAATTGCATTAGAATAGAAATCAATCCAATAACAGCAATAGAAATACCAAGTATTATAATACCAGCCAAGTACCACATATCACGTTTGAAGTCCTTTTGAGTGTGGTAGACTATTTTCTTTTCGAGGTTTTTCATAATGAGTCAATGTTATCAATAATAAAAATACTGAGTTGAATCTTAAAATTACAATCCGGCAAAACACAGAATAACAAGTACAATAACCAACAGGATATTAACTTTCTGATTTCTTTTATCATAATCCTCTGTAGTAAAGTGGAATTTGAGCCTTTAAAATACCATACTCGTTATCTGCCTGATCTGAGTAACCAGGGAACAACTGTTCATCAAGTGCTTTTTTGGTTTTGTTGATTACATAGCGCAGGTTATCCATACACCACGAAATATCTTCCTGAGCGAATTCATAAATCGTAGCATTGAAAGGTGGATTCTTCTCAACCACAAGCCAGAAATAATTATCAACTGTTTCCATCAAGCCAGTTTCAAGGCAACCCATAATTTCAATACATGCCTGTAGTGGGTAATCGTAGTTAGCCATATCGCGGCTAAATGCCTTTGGTGAACCATCTTCAATTGTTTTCAAGTTAACAACAGAGTTCTTTTTACGTTTGCAAATATCAGGTCTTGTTTTCATTTTAAGCCCTGTTTCAGGATCAGTCCAGAACAAACTAAGCTGATATTCAGTGTTGCTTATAAGCTTCTGTATGACTGAATCCTGGTAGCATGATGCTAACATTTGTTCAATATCTGAAAAGCTTTGTGCCCCAACGTCAGGAATGATATACTTTCCTTTTGATTCAATTTCGAACTGCTCTTTTTTAGCTTGATAGTAAGTTGAATTCTTAGGTTTTTGAAGGCTTGGCTTTTCATCCAATGCACCAGCCACCCATGCCTCGGTTTGCATTATAGCTACTTCATTTGTAAATCCTGTCTTATCAAGTAATGCCAATTCGAATGCATTACCAAAGCCCAGGTGCAATCCTTCTGACTTAGGTATCTTTCCATTGACATACCAATAAAATTCCTTTAGCGAGCGTCTGGACAACTTTAATTGAGTCGCTGATAAGTGAGTCTTATTTTCGTGGTACTCCTGAATTGTTATATCAGCGTGTATGCCGTCTTCGATTACTCTCACGATTCAAAGGCTTTATGATATTTTTCAGCAATTGCGGTATCCGGTGTAAATGAAATTGCATCCCTTCTATTTATATTAGCACCGAAAATGTTTCCGATCATATCGCAAGCGTCCTTTACAGCCAGAGTTTTTGCCAACGGGAATGCCATTGATAAGGCGCCATTATTGATATTTGCGAGATCTGCCGGACTTGCCCCCTTTGCAGTTTGCAATTGGATTGCCCCAATACCATCCTGATACTCCATTTCGCCATCAACAGGATTCCTATATCCAACGCGAACCGTAACCCATACACCGTTAAATGCAGTACCTTGTCCAGTGATTTCAATTGAATACTTTTTGAATATTTTCCTCAAAAGATACTCTACCTTATCAATCGGCAAATACTTATGATCCTTAATGTATGGATGGGTTTTAACCCAACTATCAGGCGGTGGCGTATTTAGTATTGCATTTAACCCCTCAGTTTTTCCAATTAATTCAATGCTATCATTAAAAAGCTCTGCGAGTGTTGGTAGTTTATTTGGCTCTTTAGCTGTAACTATTGAATTAACTTTTTGTTGAAGTTCGCCAACATTTGGAGTTTTCTTTGGTTGTTGTGTTTCTGTCATGTTCTAAACTTTAGATTTGTATGTAGCCCATACAGGATAAGCCAACAGTTCTTTTTCTGTACTCTCCATTATCCCTAATGAAAGGTTATCCGGTTCAAAGTGTTCGTTGATAACTTTAGCCGCTTCAAGATAAAGCTTCATTTCCTGATTAGTTCTTTTTCGTGCCTTCATGAAGTTTTGTTCGTACGCTTTCACATATTCATGAAGTAACAAAATAGCTTTTGCAAAGTCTGCTTCCTGTTTGGTGTGCATTGTTTGCACCATTTGATCTTCTGTTAATGGCGGCATAAAATATAGGTTATAAGTGTAATTAAAAATACAATCACTGCTCCAAGAACCCAGCGAATAACACGCTTACCGCGAAGTGCATCAATGTAAATATTAGTGTCTTCATCTTCATTGTGGTGTAAATGGTCGGGTTCGTGGTACATTGGATTTATAATTTAGTATAGAAAATATGCCAAACAAATTTATGTTGTTGAACTGTTCCTATAAAAATTCTTTCCCTTCTTTGCTGTCCGAATATTATCTTTTCATCCTCTATAGGATTACCAGTTCCAAATATTTCAATCAATACCTCTTCATCTACAATTTGTGGATTAACAATAGCCCAAAGACAAATATTATCTCCTTGTACTTGGACAGAAAGTATTTTAGAACCTACTGGAATAGTTAAAGTTTGTTCGTCTTTAACTTCAATTATGTATTTGAAAATGGTTTTCATTTCTTCATCTTTAAAAGTTGTTTCTTAATTCTCTCACTCATAGGAGTATTAGCCATGGAGTGTAATATCTTGCGGTCGGTGATGGTTAGTTTCATAATCAATTTTTAGTTAAAAATCCAGTAAGCCAAGCAAGGCAAATAAATAAAGCACCCATATCATTGCCACCCAATACAAGATAAATAATAAGTAAAATCATATAAATAAGTGCGCTGATGACATTCATTAAAGCTTTATTAGTCATAATTTTAATCTTTTAAATAACCTTCACCTTCACAGCAAGAACAAATCATAGGACAGTCGCCTAATGTCTCATGATATCTTTCACGTTCACCATTGCCGTCACACATATCACATTTGATTATTTGTTCTGAATATCGGCGGCAGACTTCTGGAAAGTAATGGACCATTCCAATATGAGTTAAATTACCCCATCCTCCCTGAACATTATCATTTCCAACTTCCTGCATTATTTTCTTTAACAACTCAATATTTAGTTTCATATAATTTTCAGTTCAAAGTCAAAATCTATTATTGTGTGCAAGGCTTCAACAATATCATCAATCCAACCATTACCAAATCCAATTTCAATAATATCAGGTGAGTAAATAGTTACTTGATTACCTTCAATTTCATAAAATAAATTGATCTTAAAGGGTTTCCCGGCTGTGTTGTATATGGTGGTGGTTAGGGTCATAGCCTTTAAGGATGCAAAGATTCAGCGTATTTTTGCCCTTCATCATTTGCCGCAAGGATAGCGTTATATCTAACCCTTGCCTGTTCCGAGTTGACCGCAACAACTGTTTCAACTTCTGAAAGTCCGCGCACATCACGAAAGTTAAGTGAAACAACTATTACACCTTCTTCATTGCGACCAACTAAATATGCTTTATCTTCCTTTGTGCTTTCGAAGCTATCTGAGTAAGCGGCCTTTATCTCCTTGTATGTGTCCATGATTGATTGACGTTTCATATCCGTTTCGTTTAATTGTCTGCGTTATGAATGTAAAGGTAATGCAATTTTATTGTAGTGCAAATTAATTCTAAAATATTTTTCTAAAATTTTATTTTGGTTTATTCGAAGTTATTTCTTTAACTTTACGTCAGTTATGGGAAGAAAAGCAATACATAGGCCTGAAAAGCTTGAATTAGGTGAAAGAATGGAGCTTAAAGGTAAGCTTCGTGAATTTAGCTGGCAGTATCTCAATAATTTTAATAAGCGCGGATCTGCTAAATACAGCCATATTAAAGAAGGAGATAAGGTTTTTATCGAAAGGATCTCATGACAGGGTACATTTACTTTTTATATAAGGATAATGCGCTACTGTACATAGGTCAAACTACCAATATTATTAGTAGAATAAGCAATCATTTTAGTTTTTCTATTTATGATAAGATTAGATTAATAGAATGTGATATTGATAAGCTTAAACATTATGAGTACAGATTAATAAAGTACTTCAAACCATCACTTAACACAGTTTATAATTCTGAGTATAAAAGATCAAATGTGCCCTTTAGAAAAGGTAATAATAGATGTAGAATTAAAGATTTTCCGGAATTACAAAAGATCAGAGAAATGAATAATCTGAAATTAGGAAAGAAAACATACAGGACATAAAAACATTTAAGACACAGCGGTGCAAGTCGATCATCCAGTGGTGAACTATGTGAGTCAGTAGTGACTAAGGCGTATTTTGGATTATACTAACCTTGGAATAAATTGAAAACACAAAGATTAATCGGCAACAATCCAGTTCGGGGGCGATAAATTGTATCGCTCCCTTATTTGAAAAGAAACTAACGCAGGGACTTGGCGAAGCAGTCTAAATGAATATGAATCTATTACGTGAATTTTTTGCAAAAGAAACAATTCATCACAACTTGATCAGAATTGGTGATCAGCATCTATTAGAAGACAGATTTGAAGAATTTCAACGTAACTTCTACAAAGTAGAAAAGCTTGAAGATATTACAGACCCTGAATCGCAATTTGTTTGGATTCATGATTATGTTGACGTTAAAACAGGAACAGGGCCAGGAACAGAATTGAGAGCAGGCAGGGTTATTAAGAAGCATAGTGCTGTTAATGACTATCCTTATGCTTATGATCTTGAATTCACTGTTTCAATTGATGATGAAACAAAAAAGCGCCACACAACCAGGATTCATAATGTAGCTACTGGACTTTGTGTTAAGAGAACGCCTAGTTACATTGAAAGACAAAGCATTGAAGATCAAAAAATAGGTAAAGAACTTGAAGACTTACGCCGCTGGAAGAAAGAATTCAGTGACGAATACTTCCCAATCATTGAATTTATGCAGGAAAATGACAAGGATTTACGAATCGGTGATAGCATCAGAGAAAAAGTGCTTACTATTTTAAAGAATCATTTTGATAAATAATAAATTGAATTGATTGAAGTAGTCCTGTTCAAGCAGGCTACTTTACTTTTTTGAAACTAACATAGAAAGTCTTATGGCAAAATATGCTCCCAAATTTCCACAAGTGAAACTAAATCATTTTGAGCGAAAGCAACGTAGAGTAAATCCAATTGAGGACTATGAAAGGTTGGTCGCCATGAGAAACGCTAAGGTAAGCATTGGAGCTAAGATAAATTACGGAAAATGAGTAAATTTCAATTCTTTGATACGGAAGACTGCACAAATATTGTTTTTGAATGTGTGGCTCGTGGATATGAAGAGGCTTTCCATTTTGCATTTGATTCAATGGGGCCACAAGTTCATGATTGGTATTGTAAACAAATGAAGAATTAGTAATCAATTTTTAGTTTCAAAACATTAAAGAGAATGAGAGAAGAGGGTTATTATTGGGTTAAATTTAAATACCATCCTTGGCAAATTGCATTCTATAATGGATCTAAATTATTTAGCAGATCATGGACAATAATAGGAAATCAGGATTTTTGGAAAGATTCTGATTTTGAGGAAATAGACGAAAGACGAATTGAAAGAAATGGCTAATCCCGAATTAATCCCCGGCCACGAATACAATCTCTGGCGAGATGGCGAATACATCGGACACGCTACCTGGACTATAGACAAAAACATTGGCCCAGCATTCATAAGCAAGTCTGACGACGAATTCGGAAATAGCATTAACGAGGTTTTTATAGCTGATAAATGGGAATTAATATGAACAAGGATATTAAAATATGGTCGGCAGTGGCAAGACTTTTATATCGAAAGCACCCTGATGATATAAGGATTGAATCAAAATCAGGCCCTACAACAGTTGTAATGCCTAATCTATTCCCTGGGAATCAGTTCATAATTACCGGTAAAGACTACTTTTTTGTATCTTCGGTAGACGGTTTAACTCAATGTCGTAATGGGTTAGTTTGTGGTATTTGGAAGTTTAAAGCCTGGAAAGGGCAGATAATGTGATGGATGAGCAAAGCTGGAAATATAACGCCTCAAAGCTTGCTAATGAAAACGGTAAGCTACAAAAACAATTAAATGATCTTAAAAATTCTTTCGATAAAATGAGTAGAGCATTCTCAAACACTTATGTAATGATGGAGTTCTATAAACAACAATTAGATGCATTTGACAAAGGATACGATAAAGGAATTGAACAAGCAGGATACGATAATTATAAATAATGGCTGGAGCACCTTCAAAATACGACATAGAAAAGGCTAAAGATGTTTGCGAATTAACCGCAACATCATCGAAAAGCCTTAAAACAATATGCCAAGAGCTTGATTTAAAGGTCAGGACTGTACTTGATTGGCTGGCTGAAAACGGCTCTGAGAACGAATTTGCGCAGATGTACGCGCGCGCGAAGCAGGAACAGGCTGATTTTTTAGCTGAAGAGATACTCGATATTGCTGATGACGGATCAAACGACCTTATGACAATAGTTAAAGGCGACATTTCGTATGAGCAAGAAAACAAAGAGGTGACAAGCCGATCAAAACTCCGTGTAGATGCCCGTAAATGGATAGCCAGCAAGCTAAAGCCTAAAAAATATGGGGATAGACTTGATTTGAACCATGAAGGAGGGCAGACAATTATTGTAAAGTTTCAGGATGATGGTGAATAAAACAAAAGATAGTATTGTTAAAATGCTCCTTTAAAGCCGATAGAACACAACATAAACCAAAGGAAATATTGTCACGTATTAAATATAGGCAGTGAATTTTATAAAAAAATCTGGACATTTATATGATGTAAAGAATCAAAATGGTTTTAATTCTGCTTTATATCAATATTTTGACTACACGCCGAAGTCTGAAGTAAGAAGGATGCTTCAAAATTGGCCTAAAAAATACCCATGTAGGATAAATATAATAGATCAATCATTTGAGTGTGGTCGCGTTTATGTTGAGATAATGGAATGCGGGTTATTATCTCGTTTATTATTTATGATCAAATGATCAACATAATCTGGCCAAAATGGAGCAAGCTAATAAACGAAAAGTTCATACCGCTCACAAAATGTACTGACCGTTATGTCATACTTTACGGATCGCGTGGTTCATCTAAATCCGATTACGTCGCTAAGCAGCTTATTTCGAATTGCCTTACTCACAAGTATTTTAAATGCGTTTTATACCGTAAAACGTATAACACAATCCAGGAATCAAGCTACGAGAACATAAAGCAGACTATCATTTCGTTAGGACTTGAAAGCCTGTTTAAGTTCAATATTAATCCACTAAGCATCCGTTGCGTGAATGGCAATAGGTTCCTTGCCCGGGGCGGGGATGAACCAGGTAAAATAAAATCCTTGAAAGATCCTACCTGTGTATGGTATGAAGAGGATGTGCCTGACGAAAGCGACTTCGCAACGATAAGTCTTTCCATACGATCAGGCAGCGCCGACGTGCTTCAGGAGTATTTCACCATCAACCCTGAGGTGCAAGGCGATTTTACCGAAAACTGGTTTTGGAAACGATTCTTCAAAGATCATCACGAACTCAGCTATCGCACGACCACCTCAATTGAGGTAGAGGGGCATGAAGTTCTTTATAGCGTAACGGTACATCATTCCACCTATCAAGATAATAAATGGCTACCTGATGCCGTTAAAGCTCAAATAGAGTCCTACAAGTTCAGTAATCCTTATCTATACTCAGTCTTCGCTAAGGGGCTTTGGACAATGAAGGAAACCGGCGGTAACTTCTATAAGCTATTCAAGCGGGTAAGGAATACTGCGGATGTATTATATGAGAAAGAAAAGCCTTTGCACATCAGCTTTGACTTTAACGTTAATCCATACATAACATTAACTATCTGGCAGATCGAAGGTAAGATAGCCACTCAGGTAGATGAGATTTGCCTACAAACACCAAACAACAAAACATCTAAGCTTTGCCAAGCATTCATCCAAAAGTACAAATACCATCCATCAGGCATTTTTATCTACGGTGACCCATCAGGCATTGCTGAAGATACACGTCTTGAATCAGGGTATAATGACTTCTCTATCATCCAAGGTGAACTTAAAGACTTTAAGCCATCAATGAGACTGTTTAAAGCCGCGCCAGCGGTGGTTATGCGCGGCAACTGGATAAACGAGGTATTCGACCATAACGAAAGTGGATTAACGTTTATAATCGGTAACAACTGCACAAACACGATTGCAGATTATATGTACTTAAAAGAGGCAAGCGATGGCACAAAGGCTAAGATTAAGGAAAAGAACAAAGAAACAGGCGTTACATTCGAGCGTTACGGGCACACTTCAGATGCAAATGATTATTTCCTTTGCCGTGCCTTCGAAACGGAATATAACCGATATTTGAATGGTGGTGTCTCACCCCAATACGAAGTAGGTAACGATAGGAGTTTTAGATTTGAAAGATAATGTTGGTTCGAATCCAGCCCCCTTAAGTGGGTGTGCGTTCATTGGAGAACGGAGAGCCTTTGCAGAAATTGCAAGGCTTTTTTTATTTAAAGATGCCTTATAAGGTCATAAAATAAAAAATCTAAACACTGTAGAATGCCTATCCCTTGGCCAAGTAGCTATCCTTGAGTGTTTAGATTTGCTATATAAAACTTAAATGACAATTCAAAGTTAGGAATAATAAACATTATTTCCCAAATTGGCATTAAATTACATTTTGGGATGGCATATCTAAGCAATGATGATTACACCCTAGCAATTGGGTTAGAGAACCTAACGGAAATTTTAACCCAGGCATCAGAGACCAGCGGAAGAACGCCCGATCAGGTCAGACAATTCGCAGAAGCATACGCAAGAGCTTACGTTTCAAGCTTTTTAAAGGTCAAATATCAGATCGATGGTGAGTACTCAAAAGATTCATCCGACACAGGGCGCGACATGTTAATCGTTGCGGTTACAATTGATCTAACACTTTGCACACTTCACAAAACAATCAACCCGCGCGACATTCCCGAATTGAGACAAAAAGCATGCGAAGCAGCGGTATTATGGTTAAAAGATGTAATGAATGGGGATGCACTTATCTCAGTGCCAAGACTTACCACCGGTGAGCAGGTAAATACATTCCTCGGATCACAACAAAAATTCATATCCAAGCCTTACACTGATGGCTCATTAAATGATATTCCGGCTAACATGTTACCATTTATCTACCCATGAGCGACAAACCAACAGTTAAGCAACAGGTAAAGGAGATACGTAAGGCTGAAAGGGAAGCTAAGATACAGACGCGTAAAAACTCTCCCATTAATTACATAATGGAGCAACAAAAGATTCGGGTTCGCCAGGATGCTTTAAAGTTGCGCGTTGCTCGTCAGTCTTGTGAGAATATATTTAACTACAATCGGTACTTACTTCATAATATATTCAGGGAAACTGTTGAAGACCCTAACCTGACCGCACAGTGGACTTCACGTAAGATGAAGACCTTAGAGAAGCCTTTCAAGTTCTGTAACGATGCTGGCGAAGAGGACGAAGAGTTTACAAGATTGTTTGAAACGCAGTGGTTTTATGACTTCATAAGTCATGCACTGGATTCAAAGCTTTGGGGATTCACTCCTTTGGAATTCGGGCCGCTTGTTAATGGAGAATTCCAACCATACCAGGTAAAAACACAATACGGGATTAAGAACTTCAATGCGGTCAATGTTTTAGACCGAGACAATGTTAAACCTGAGCTTGGGATTATTACCAACATGCCCGGAGACACAACCGGCGTTTCATTTGATGATCCTAAATACGCCTCTTACCTAATGATGATTTCGTCAGACTTCAGGGATTACGGGATATTAGGAAAGGCGGCTAAATACATTCTATTTAAAGACAATGCCCTTGGCAATTGGTCGGAATGGGCAGAGGTGTTCGGGATGGATACCAGGATAGGAAAAACGAATAGCGAAGGTCTTGACCGCCAAAGATTCATTACCGCAATGCGTGACCTGGGATCAAACTCATACGGCGTTTTCCAACCCACAGACGAAATTGAATACATTGGCTCAAATCACACCGATGCCTACCAGGTTTACTTAGAATTAATCAAAAAGCTTGATGGTGATGTGACTAAGCTTGTATTCGGCCAAGACGTGGTAAGCAACGAAACAGGCAAGCTTAAGGGAACTGTAGGCGAGAACATAGCTAACATGTATGGCGATAATGATGCCAGATTCACAACCGGGTTAGTTAACAAAAAGCTTAAGCCGTTGATGGAGAATCTGGGCTTTGATTGGAAAGGCCTTCACTTCAAATACGATACAACTGAAAAACTAAAGCTTGCTGATCGCTCCGACGTTGATCTAAAGATTACCCAAATGGGTTTCAAAATAGATCCTGATTATATTGAGCAAACTTACGGCACTCCTGTTGAGGAAAAGGTTGAGCCAACAGAAATACCAGCGGATAAGCAATTGAAAAACTTATATGAATGAAGACTTATTCCCTGATGATTGGATACAGCTCTATTTACTTGGTGTCTATAGTGAGGCAATAACAACATATTCGCTTTCACTTGACTATCATGCCAAAGTAGGGGGAGAATTAGAAGGTGGAGTTATCAAAGGTTACGGGGGCGCTGTAACCGAATTTACTTATAGTACTCCTGAATGGGAAACAGCTTTGAAGCTAAGAAAGAACATTTACGCTTTCAGTGCTGCCAAGCAGTACCAGCAAGTAAGAACAATGAGTAAGTTCATAACTGAGAAGGGCGTTAAATCGACCTTCAAAGAGTTCAGAGAAAAGGCAGATGTTGTTTTTGATGAGTATAACAAAAACTATCTAAGGACTGAATATAACACGGCTATCGGACAGGGGCAAGAAGCACGGGAATGGATAAGAGCAGTTGAGCAAAAGGAAACATTTCCTACTTTGGAGTATAGAACGCAAAGAGATAGCCACGTCAGAGATGAACACGCTATTTTGGATGGAATTAAAAGGCCTGTAGATGATCCGTTTTGGAATACATACATGCCTAAAAACGGTTGGAATTGTAGATGTTTTACAGTCCAGCACGAAGGAAACGAAAAGACTGATTTAAAAAGTATGGATCTATCCGAATTGAATGACGAAAAGAAATTCCCGAAAGTGTTCAGAATGAACCCCGGGAAAGACGGATTAGTTTTCAATCCGAAATATCATCCTTACTTTAGCGTGGCTAAAGGAGATGCAGGTTTAAAGGCTAACAATTTTAACTTACCAAGATGATAGATCATAACAGACTTTACACCGAATTAGTATGTTACGCGAACGGTGCAGAATTGATAGAATATTCGGAAAATTTGGCTATTGATAAAGGTGGTGAGTTGATTCAGGAAATTCATGTAAGGGCACTTATTTCGCCTGTTATTTCAGAGATAACTATAACATTAGATAAAAGTTTCGGATATGAGTAAATTCCAGTTTTTACGCAAAGCAGCAAAGTTTAAATCTCAGGTTCCGCAGCTACTTGACAGGATGGCTAACAATGCCGTTTATCAATTCAAGGTGATTAATTTTGATGCTAGCGGCTTTGTGGATAGTTCGATTAAGAAATGGACACCGAATAAAGTTAATACAGGTCATCAGCAGTTAGTAAATACAGGAAGGATGCGTGAGAGTATTCGGGTGCTTGGCAAGACCTCAAATAGTCGCTTGGTTGGTTCTGATGTTCCTTATGCTGGATATCACAACGATGGGGCTACACGGTTGCCACAACGGAAATTTGTAGGCAACTCACGGCAATTAGAAATGAAGAATGGAAAATTGTTAATGCAGGTCATAAAATCAATAGTGTGAAAGCTTTCTTTCAATACATATCTGATCAATTAACGGCCAATCTCACAGAGATTGTACAGCCAGGCGGCACACCTCCACCAACGCCGGTAACCGAATGTGTATTCAAGACTATTAGAATGTGGAATAATCAGTTTGTGCATAGTAATGGAACTGATTCAAAGTCAACAGTTAAGACAGGATACAAGGATGAGAAAGCGTTTCGTTATCCGGCATGCTTCATAGAATTCATCGTCAATGATGTGAATAATTATTGCATGGGCATTAAAGACTATGATTTAACTGTTCGCTTTAGATTTGGAATTGAAAGCTTTAAGTTTACCAGGCTTGATACATTTGACTTCTGCGATGCTTTCAGCAAACAGATTCAGTTATTAGGCCCAACAACATTAAGCGGACTTACATTCACTTCTTTCCAGGAAACACTAACCGAATTTGATGAAGATCATAACAACGTTGAGGTTCCTTATATTGATTACAAAACCCGTTATCGTTCATCAGTAGCTTATAAAAGGGCTACTGATGTAATTGCAAGCCCTGACACATTGATAGTAAATACAACATTATAATGGCACGAACTTTAGATGCAATATTAACTGAAATAAAGACGGAGATACGTACATATACTTCTTTAGATTCATATCTTTTTCCAGAGGAAGGAGGTTCTAAGGTAGGAGTATTTAATGTAACTATTTATGTGGTTGCTTTGTCCATGTTCACGCTTGAGACAATGATCGATATTTTGACTTCTACTATTCAAGATATTGCCGATACTGCGGTAAGTGGTAACATTGCCTGGGTTCGTCAACAGATCCTTAATTTTCAATATCCAGACGTTGTTACGATAACCGACTTTGTTCCTTCGTATGATCCAATAGACGAAACACACAGAATTGTTACCAGATGCTCAGTAAAGCAATTGAGCTCCGGTGTTATTGCAATTAAAGTAGCTAAGGGCATAGTTCCTTCACTTGCTCCGCTATCCGGCACCGAATTAACGGCTTTGAAAGATTACTACTTCGGAACGTCGACTACTCAGGGTGTAGGATTCGCAGGAGTAAGAACTTCGTTTATAAACCTTGATCCTGATAGAATGCGTATTGAAGCAACGGTTTACTTTTTCGGGCAGTATGTTCAGGCAACGGTAAAGGCAAATGTAATTACGGCTATTGACAACTTCCTTGCTACTTTCTCAGATACCGCTTTCGACGGAACTGTGTTCATGATTAAATTGGTCGATGCTATTCAGGCCGTGGCCGGTGTTTCACGTGTAACATTGGTTGATATTAAGGCCAGACAGGCTACGGTAGCATTAGGCAGCGCAACTGATATTGACGTTCAAGGATACTATACCACAGTTGCAGGCTATTTAATTTCAGAAGACACAGCCGCAAACACATTAACTGATACAATTACTTTAACTGAGGAAAGCGTATGAGTTTATTTTCGACTACATGGTCATTACAAGTTCAAAAGATGCTCCCGCCTGTGCTTCGTGATGCTGACTTTATTGCAACTCTTGATGGAGACTTCGGAACGGTTGAACCATCGAATTTATACATTCAGTTCATTTTAGTGAGTTCACCCGGGCACTGGAAACAATTCCCATTAGTTGGTGTGACCATCTGGAAATATTTGCAAAGCACGATTTCAAAACAAGTGTTGCAGCGTAATATAAAGCTTCAACTAGAATCAGATGTGTTCAACAAACCATTAGTTGACGTGACCAATTTTCCGCTAATAATTATTAACAAAGTAGTTCTTACACTGGAATGATAGATTTAAACGTAACATTCGGAGGAACGCAATTAAAGGACTTTTTATCCGCCTTGGTTAAGCCCTTGCAGACTAATACCGATTTGTTGCTCACGTTCGAAACCCAGGTTATAAAAGAGGCACATTGGAACGGAAGGAAGATTGTTTTACAGGCGGCCTTGAATGATTTGTTTGGGATTACTTCGACACCATTTATTTACATTGAATGGAATAGGGCAATTTCAACAAACACTTATTTTTATAGACGGTCTGAAAATACGCCGGTTTATTTTAATCGAAAATCTGAGAATGATCCGGTTGTATTTTTTAGACGATCAGAAACAGTTGCTATTGATTATGACTTTATTGTCTGGATACCATCAGGAATATTTAC